>ENA-UEPL01000367-UEPL01000367.1-human-gut-metagenome-genome-assembly--contig:-NODE-367-length-41502-cov-18.196307_pt1 | contig 41502 bp, 32 predicted proteins | sample MGYA00242896_ERZ507908 | MGnify/ENA primary metagenome ERZ507908 (study PRJEB26167, sample SAMN06115518) | human gut metagenome | host: Homo sapiens | place: China:Chongqing | collected 2015-08-20...
GTTTAAGCAAAGCATAAACGCGCACAAAGCCAATAAACTTGAATATCTCATCGTTTTCGTCCTTTGACAGTTAAAAACCCGGAACCTGTTGTTCCTGAGTTTTATTATAACAAAAAACAAAAAGAGAGTAAATAGTTATTTGTGCGGCGTGGACGGAAAAGAGGAATTGTTTTTTTATAAAAATGATGCTAAAACCAATGTAATTGCTCAAATTATTAATTAAACAATTATAGCCATGAAAAACAAAATTTTTAGAAGAGAGCTGTTTAATGCAATAATGGTATTGCTTTTCGGCGTATTGATGGTCATTTTATACCATGCCTTTCATTATGAATTGGCCAATGTGTATCTTTTGATTTTTTATGCAGTCTGTTCAATCGTTTTTACAATCGGAACCGGTTGGATGCTCATGTTGCTGGTTTGTTACGGAGTGCATCTTCGGATTAAACGGCGGCTTAAACGAAAGGCCCCGTCTTGTAAGATTGAAGTTTTGTATTGTTCAATAACTTCACTTAAAAGGAAATGTTATTTTTATTTTTGCTCTGAAAACGAGCTCAAAAAAATTCGCGAAATGTTTAGGACATCGGTTCAACTGCCGGATGTTATCGAAAGGCAGACTTACTTTCGGGAGATAAATTATTTCATTGCAAAAAATGCGCGTGGTTGACTTAAAAAGGAAGAGATTTGCCTCTTCCTTTTCTATTATTCCTCATTTTCGGCCCATTCGATTCTTGCCCGAGCCAATTCGCGGTTATCGCCGTCATAAGTCTGGATGCTGTGCGTGGTGACAAGTCCGTCACATTCGGTTAAGACCGTAATCTTTTCTCCGATATGTCCTTCTTTTTTATAATTAATCTCGATTTTAGATGGATTGTGAGACAGACGAAAATCCGGATTGACCGCCTCTGATGCCCATAAGGCGTAAACGCCGTTGTTAACATGCTTGTTCAGGTCAATATCATCAAAGCGGACCCTGAATTTTGTTTGTTCGTCTACCCTTTCAACCTCTTTTATTTTGCCTTCAAATTCCGTTTCTATCGCTCTGTCGTCGATGATTTGATATTCCGGCAGATTGTCTCGTAGTGAAATCGGTCTTTTTTTCATAAAATTAATCAAAATCCACTGGCTTGAAGCTGCAATGATTCTTTCGCCGTCTTTTCCGTAAACCTCATAATCGCGGATTGCCGCCAGTTTCTTTTCAACGGCTGGCCACGTGACGATTTTCACTTTCTCGTGAATTTTCGGCAGCCTTTTGATGCGAATTTCATAATTTGAACCGACCCAGGCAAATCCCTTGCTTAGGACATAGTCCAGTCCCAGCCCCAGCTGTGCGGCATTAATGTCTGCCATATCCTGAAAAATGTTCATTAACGTCACAATCCGCAAATTATTGTTGCGGTCACATTCATAGGAGCGGATGGTATATTCTTTAGTGTATTTCTTTAATTCCATGAGATGTTCCTTTTCTTTGGCGCTGATGGATGAACATTTTAAATTTGTTGCGGCAGCGGCGCGAACTTATGGTTCTCTTCAGAAAACCTTCGCCGGAGGTTGGCTTTTGCCATACTTCGGTAAAATAAGCATAATCGTCGTCATAGTTGACGACCAGCCATGTTGCGGGACTTGATTTGACCAGTTCGCAGCTTTTGCCGCTGAGGCGGTAAACGTCATTATTGCGCGGTGTCGTGCTGATGAGCTTCATCTCCAGACATTCCGCCAGCTCGCGAAAACTGTCCGTAACATACGCCGGGCAATGGGTCGGGATAAAGATGGGGTGAGTCAAAATATTGTTCAAATATTCGTAATCGCCCAAAAATCCGTGTCCGTATCCCTGCAATTCGGGAATGTTCTCCACGCTGGCAAACGGGATGTTGCGGGAGTTAAGCTGCCCTTTTAGCGGGTTGAAGAAAGTTTTTGCGGTAATAATCCCGTAAGCGTCCTTGTTTTCATTGCAAAACGGCCCCAAATCGTTGTAAGTCCCGATTACGGCATAGTTGTCGTCGAGGCTTTCAATCTCTTCGTCCGGCTTAAACAGAACTTTTATTCTCTTGCCCGCCATTTTTTCAAACGAAATTCCGTATCGGACAATCAGCTTTAGGTAGCTGTAAAAATCCTTGTTGCCGTAAAAAATGACGTTTTTACGTAGTTTCAATGCTGCCAGAAAGGCCATAATATACATTTCCGGATGTGTGGGATATACCGGAATAAAAATCTTTTTCTTGCGGGATTTCTTTATCAGTTCAACCAGTTTTTTAAACGTCGTCACCTCTTTGACGGCAAACCCGTCTTCGGTAACGCCGTAAAAGTCCGCAACCACGCAGTCAATCTCTTGGGCGCGTTGTTTAATCCTTTTAAGGTTGGTTGGCTTGCGGAAATAGGTACTGCGGTCGATTTTCATGTCGCCGGTATGATATACCGTTGCGTATTTGGATTTTATAATCAGTCCGAAGCTGTCAAAACAGGTGTGGGAAGAAGACAAAACCTCAATTTCCAGGCTGCCCAGGCTGATGATGTCTCCGTCGGCGACGATTTGGAACATGGGACGGCGTTTTTGCGCTAACCCGAACTCCTCATACAGCTCATCCAAAATCATTTTGGTATATCTGCCGCCGTACAGGGTCGGCAAAACGTAGCCTGCCTTCAGATAGTGGACGATTCCGTTAAGATGATCGGGATGGGAATGGGTGATAAAAATAGCCTTGGGCAGTAAATCCCGGCTGTTAAGCAGTTCTCTGATGTCTGGAACCGCCGCTGCCGAATTTTTTATGCCCAAGGCCTGATGATTGTCAAATTTTCCCAAGTCAACAATGATTGTCGTCCGGGATATTTCTTTTTTTGATTTTATGACATCCGTATACTGGTAGCAGTGGCCGCTTATCTGGTCAATATTGTTACCGCCTAAGGGCCTCCAGTAAAAGCCGTTCTCTGCCGTATAGTCTGCCATAATCCCTTGTTAATTCTGTCTTTGCTTGTTTTTCCGGTACTCTTCCAGCTTTGCCTGACGCCACGCGTTGGCCTTTTGAGCAACCGTCTGTTCGATTCTTCTTTTATTCTTAGCATAGACAGATTCAGTTTCAAGCTTTTTTGTTTTAGGCTGTTCAACTTTTCCGAACAACTTTGTGTTCAGGTTGTTTTGAGCCTGCTTGACCATTTCATAAGCTGAAACCAGTTTCTTTTTATATCTCTGAGCCTTCCGGGGAACGCTGGAATGGTAGGCCATGGCGGCTTTAATCCAGTCATTGTCTCTGTTGGCATAAAGGTTTTTCAAAAATTTTGCCCCGTATTCAACGTTTTTTTCGGGGTCAAATGCTTCTTCGACACTCTTGAAAGCATCTGGGTGATATGCCAGGTTAATTTGCATACAACCGACGTCGATGCTTTTGACACCCGCTTTTTGCAGGCGTTTGACTTCACGGACGGCTTGCGCTTTGGTTTCAAAGTAAGTTCCTTTGCCCTGAGCGTTTACGGTCCACGGCCAAGCAACTTTTTGCTTTGTCTTGGCGTTCCATCTTCCTGTTTCGACACTCGAGATGGTAGTGAGTAAGTGTTCTTTAATCTGATACTTTTTTTCAAATTTTTGTGTGGCATCCATACAAACCAAGGCGTCGTCTCTGACTTCGGAGTAGGCCTGAGCCTGTACTGGCTGAATTAACATCAGCAATATTAACAAAAACATTAAATTTTTTGATACGAAACTTCGCATCCCTCTGCTCCCCCAAAACGGCCACAAGCATCCCTTATGCAACAAATATGCCAATTTCAACTTGCTTTAAGGCGTGAAAAAGTTTTTAGAATATCGTCTTGAGGTTGGTTATCAAAAAAAACTTATAAACTCCCAAATTGTTAATAAAACAATCATTGCTTATAGTTAAAATCAAAGACCTGCACGTATAAATTATTCTTGGCAGATCGCAAAAACAAGGGGGTTTATAGCACAATTATTTTTTAAAATCCAGCAAAATTTTAGCAAGTCGGATAATCGCCTGGCTTACGTCATCGCTAACCTTTTGAAAATTTGCGTTTTTTTGAAATACATTCTCATTCATATACAAGCTGCGGTTAATCTCCAGCTGAATGGTGAAAATGTTTTTGCGCGGCTGACAGTAGTTGAAAGCGATATAAGCGCCGGCATACGGACGGTTAAACTCAACCCTGTAATCCTTTTTTTCAAGCTCTCGGCTTAAATTTTCGGATATCTGGGTCGGACAGCTCTCGTCGAATAGGGTGCACAAACAAAAGTCAAGCGGCCGGGTCTCGTTCATAATGTTGCAAATCATGGATGGCATGGAATGGCAATCAATCAAAACGCAGAGGCCGAACTTGCGGACGCATTTGTCCACCAGCTGTTTTAATCGCTTATGATAAGGGTCATATACGTTTTTGATTCTTTCCATAGCTTCGTCATAGGAAATCAATCCGTCATAAATGTTTTTACTCTGCGAGACGATTCGGTGAATCACGCCGAGTCCCACCCGGCATCGGCGGCTGCCGGAACTATTGGGATTTTGCGGCGCATTGAAATACATTTGCTCGTCGATTTCGATTTTATCGCGGTTAACGTCCACAAAAGTCCGGGGAATATTCATGCTGAGCAGCGGAATTCCGGCGTCGGAAGCCTGTCGGACGATTTCGGTGACAAAGCTGTCCTCTGAGCTGCGCAGCTCATCTTCGCTGAGTTTGCTGTTGGCCAGAAACTCGGGCGGAAAGTCTCTGCCGCTGTGCGGAGAAGACAATACCACCGGAAACTGAATGTCTTTGGTGTTAAACTCCTCAAAGATATTCAGCTTTTTGTAGTTTACGCGAAAATCGATTTTTTTTTCGGCCACGTTTCGTTTCCTTTTCTAAGCTAACAAATTATAGCAAAACAAATGTTAAAGATTCGCTAATGCCGGATATTTCCGTCGGAAATGCCCCTTAAAGGCTTTTTTACCATTATGCTATACTTTGTTTGCCAAATAAGGTATAATAAAACATTATTCCTGTTCGGGAGAATTGTGATGGATATAGCAGAAAGCCGTTTAAGTGCAATGGAAAGTATCGGAGAAAATCTGCTTCGTGCCGATAATATTCTTAAAAATGAAGATCGCGGCATCATTTCCGATATCTATGATCTCTACAAAAATTTTATGAATGATGACTTGTCTTCCCGCAATGTCAGTTACGCCGTCACAGATGAGGCTGCCGGGCTGTTGGCGCTTAACAGTGCCAATGCCGGGCTGCTGACCAAAAGAGATTACTATATCGAAAGCAAAGAGCGTATGATTCGATTAACAATGGCTCGTTTGCGTCGCAGTAACATTAAGATTGACGAAGTCCGAAAAAAAGAAATTTATGAAGATGTCGAGCGTAGTATGCGCCTGAATCTTGAACAGGTAAAAGACTTGTCCCGGGTTTCCCGCCTCAAACAAATGGTTCTCAATGCTGACGATGCGTCTTTTGAACGCCTGATAAACAATTATGTTCGTCAGGCCGAACAGATTAATCAGCCGCGCAGTCCAGAGGATAAAACGTCGATTCGGCAGCCAATGCCTGAATTTACGGCATCAGAAGAATACAATACCAGTGATCCCGTAACGTTTGAGGAAGTTTATCTCAATGAAAGAGGTGTCGGATTTTCACCTGAGAATATTGAACGTTTTGATCGGGCTGCCGCTGAAATGTCTGTAGCGCAGGGAGCTTATAACAAATATCAAAGTTTTGTTCGGGCTGGTTCTGAGGTTGTCGAAAACAAAGATCCGAATACACTAGCCGAAGGAATTGAACAGCTTTACCATAATTTTTATGCCGCATCCCCGCAGGATAACGCTGCAGAAATTAATTTGCAGCAAGCAATCAACAATTCGGAAACGCAATGTCGGTTATTCCGGGATTCCCAAAACAATATCCGGATTGACACTTCGGCTTATTCGGAACCGGCCGCAAAACGCCATGCTCTGCAAAAGGTTTTAGAAGCAGGGCGCACTCGGCAGGAACAGCAGTTGAATAAAGTTTTAAACGGCAAACCTCTGGGCGAATATATTAATAATTATCGCCAAAACTATCAAAGGGCTTTAGGCAGCCAAAGTTCGGCTCGTCTGGCCGAGGCAATGGTTAACGATAATATTGAGGTAATAGACCGGGTTTCCAATGTTGGCGCGGCAGCCGGTATGACATTAACCGTCGTTGGGGGCGTAGTTGCGTTTGTTGCACCGCCGGCAGCACCGTTGGGAATGATGGCAAGCAAGGCCGGAACCGGTATTTCGGTTGCCAGCATGGGTGCGCGCAGTATTGCCGGTTATACGGAAGCTTTGACCCGCGACAATGTGGATTATAATGAAATCATCGGCCGTAATAAAGATTTGGCTATGGATATTGCCGGTTTTGCTATTGGTTCTGCTGCGGGGGCTACAGGCGGAAAACTGGCTAAAAATTTAATTAATAACGGACGCAGCCGGGTTGCCGCAATGATTGCGGATAAAGGAACCGACTACACGCTTTCTCTTGCCGGAGATTTAGCGATGATGGGTGCTTTGCAGCTTCAGCAAAACGTTGGCGATCTGGCAGAGAATAATCTTATGGGACTGGCCGTTTCAAGTATTTCCGGTATTCGCCACGGATTACGTCACGGTCAGGTGCAAAATGCTCCTTCAGATGTTCTTGGCCTTAAACGTGTTGTTTATGAAAACGGCCGCTATCAGGTTACGTCCACCCGAGACATTGAGAGAGAGCAGATTGCGAGCAGAAATCGTCAGCAGGCAGAAAAGGTTCTTGCCGTTGCCGGGATAGATAAAACGCATCCGTATTATAGCCAATTTTATGCGCAAACATTGTCCACGGTTCATCATGGCCGCCAATACAGTGCTAATGAAGATGTCGTGGCTCAAAGAATTATCGACGAACTGCAAAAACCGGATATCACGCCGCAACAAATGCAAAAGTTTGCTTTTGACTATCGCGATGAAATGATTGAAAACCAGCAAGCAAATGCTTCTGGAAGTACGTTTGATAATCGAGATCAAAGTGCCCCGACTTTAAGACAACAAATTAACAATACCCTGAAAAGCGGTGCTGAATTGCGCCGGCAGATTAATCCTGACTATCCGGAAATCTTTTATAATGACAAAGGCCAATTGGAAGATATCATCGTTGATTTGTCAAAAGGCAGCGAGAATTCTGCTGTTGGAATTATTAACGGTACGATTGCAAAGTATAAAAAGTTTGGCGTAGATTTTGATGCCGAAGCAAACCAGTTTCTTATCAAGGGCAAACCGGTTAATGTTCAGAAGTTTTTTAAAGGCAAACAAGAACAGCTTGAGAAATTTCTTAACAAAATAAAATCGGAACCGGAAAGCTTTGACGCTGCTGATCATGAATTGTTCTCTGTTATCTCTGGCGGTAATTATGCCAAGTTTACCGAACTCAAAATGATTCGCGGTAAAGCCGGTGACAAGCGTAATTTAGCTCTTCGTAATGCTCTGAACGATGAAATATTGTTTAATCGTTTTAGCGAGGAAATGAATGGAAAGAATTTTGATTTTCAGACGGTTGCTGCCAATGCTGAAAATTTGAGCAAAGATTATGCCGGGAAGTCGTCAATTATAGCCAAAGAGTCTGAACGGGGTAAAATCAGTTCGACGGGAGAAGATTTGTCGGCAAATGAAATTGACCGTATAGAATTTTCGGTTCGTCCGTCAGAATTAGCCAAACAATCTACGTATCAAAACTGGAAAAGTTGTATGAATGCGGTAGGGCTAAATCATCGCTATGTTGATGATTCTATCGGTCAGGGTTCAATTATTGCTTATGGTTTTAACTCCAAAAATCCGCAAAAGAAAATTTCTCGATTGTTGCTGCATCCTTATATAAATGGTGAAGGCAAAACTTTATATATACCCAATGACCGCCTATACGGCGAAAGCAACAGTGCCTTCGTTAACGCGGTAACACAGTTTGCCGAGCATATTAATGAAGGAAAGGATGGAGTATTTAAATTTAATGGTAATAAAGCTTACGGAACTGACGGTTTGTACAATGACAACCAGCTTATGGGAAACAAGATAACCGCAAAGGCCAACGGAGAAGTTAGCTTTAGCGAGCTTAATCATATAAGTGATCCTTCAAAAGTAGATTGGAGTGGCGCAACTACAATCAAGATAGATAATCCTGATAAAGAAATAGATTTAAGGTTTATTCCCGAAGAACTTATTGAGAAAATGGATTTGTCCGAATGTAAAGGGAACATTTTAATAGACAGCAAAACCTTTAAAAATTTAAAAGAAAAAATTCCTGCTACCGCTAATGTGAAGAAAACCTTTGTTGTAGAAGTTCCTGAAGAAGGAGATTTGGATTTGTCAGGTATTCCGGAAAAAAGTGTTACCATAAAAAAATCTTATTATCGGCGAAAAAATATAATTCTTCCGGAACATTTGGAGGAATTGAACCTAATTGGATCTTTCCGCAATGATTTTTCTTCGTTTAACGGCATTTTAAAAACAGATAATATTAATAATATAAATTGTTTTAAGAATTTGAAAAAAGTCGAATTGGCAGATGCCAATGCTAGTCTTGACGACATAAAGGCAATGGTTGATGAGCTTATAATGCTAGAGCCTCAGGGAATATGTGTTTGTAGAGAAACAAATATCAAATCGGTATCTGTAAAAAATAAAGAAATGTTGAATGGCATTGTGATTCTGAATAATCCAGATTTAAGCCGTCAGCTGATTGATTCCAAAATACTTGCTCAGGTAAATATTTTTGCAACAGATGAAAAACACGTGCTCTCGGAATTGTTAAATTGTGAACGTCCGCATTTGGAAGTGCTTGGTGTGGGCGGAAAACTTGAAAATAATCAGTTAGAAATATCGCAATGTCCCAATCTAAAAGGATTTGCGCTTATGAGTGTAGATAGTCCAGAGGCGGTTATAGACCTGTCAAGATGTAAAAAGCTTGAAACTATTGAAATCGAAGGGGAAAACAAAATCAAACGGATTATTGTTCCTAACGGGTTTGACAAATCAAGTGTTAAAGGATTGGATAAAGTAGAGATTTTTACTGCCGGAGAAGCCAAAGCCAAAGACTTGCTTACCCAGATGCGGACAAAGCCTAATACTGAAGGCACGGAACAACAATCCACTAAAATGGATAAATTTATGGCACTTCGCGGACTGGTTAATTCACAGCAGAATATATTTGATAAGCGTATGCCGCAGACGCAGAATCAAAATGAGGCGGAACAGCGGATTCAACAGATGTTAATACGCAAACGGCAAATTGCAGCTTGTTATGCATAATTTTTTTGAATAGATGCAATAAAATTCTTGATTTATAAAATTTTTTATTGTAAACATCCTCTCATTAACGGGTGTGTAGCTCAGTGGTATGAGCACTACGTTGACATCGTAGGGGTCGCTGGTTCGATCCCAGCCACACCCACCAAAAAAAGCCGCCTTTGAGGCGGCTTTTTTTTGTCCTGACAACCGGATTAAATCAGGCAATGCCATTTGCAGCTAACAAAAGAAGACGAGGCTTTCCGCAATTAAAAGTAAACTCAATGTCACTGATTTTCTTGACAAAATCAAACTCTGGGTTTATGAGTCTGTACATCAAAACGCTATTATTAACTTAATTTTTTGTTTTATTATGAAGAACGAAAAACAAATCGCATCTGTACCGACAGTTTGGTATAATGCACAGGATTTAAAATCCAGTAATGAAGCCGGTTATTATATGTTGAAGGATAATCGGCGTTCCCGTGACTCTGTTTATGATTATGAGAAAGGGATTGTCATCAATGACGACATATACCTGACTCTTAACTATCCCAAACATGAGTTGACCAAATCAGAAGCGCAGGCTTTTTGCAGAATTAAAGGCGGGCGCATCCCCGACAGCTTTGAGCTGTGGCAGATTCAAATGGCCCGGGATGAAATCGAACGCAGCCTTGCTCGTATTACGTATCCGCAGCGAGAACTTCCTGCTGATATTATGAGTTGTTGGTGTGCTGACAGATCTGACAGTGAATTGTCCGAAACCAGACGTCCTTTGCTTTTGATTGACGGCAAGCGCCATAATCCGGGTGATTCGGTTCAAAAGCACGGGGATTTGGTTATTCTCAACAAACAGTATGTGTTTGTCTGGGAAAACGGAAAATATGTTCCCAAAAACCTGGAGCTTTGGGCTGTGTCGGAAAAAAACAGCTTGTTTGCGCTGAAGGCCGACTGGTCGGAAGTTTATTTGTTTACGCAGGCTCCCGGAGAAAAGCTGGCTTTTAAGGGATGTTATAAACATCTCGGCGAAGACGTCTTTGAGTCCGCATCATGTCTTTATCAGTATGATAAGGGCGAAATGCGCAAGTTTTGTCACCGGGAATACACTTCGGTCAGTTTGTCCGAGGGAACGGTAAACGTTCGTTACTATAAGGTCTGGATGAGTGGTTGCACGCAGGAAATGCATGACGACCTTCTGACGGAGTACAAACGCGATGCTGACGGCCTCTGGCAGGAAGCCGGCACTTATGACTATGGTTTTGTTAAAGAATACTAAAAAAATTATTATGAATGAGAAACAAATTAAGGCGTTTGTCAGCTTCTTGTCTGATAATAACGTCAGCCTGAATGATATGTATCAGGCGTTGAGCGGTCCTAAGCCGGGAGATATATATTTTACGGACAACAGCTATTTTGCTTATCCGCTTCCCGGACGAACGGCAAAAGGAGTCTTTGTGACTTCCAATTGTTACGTAACCAATAGTCGTAGTTCTGACGAGCTGGGATATACCAAGGCAAAGATTTTTTGTTTTTTCAACAGCGTCGAGATGCCGAGTTCATCGGAAGCCGACAGTATAAACAAAAATCGGGATGCCATCAATGCTTCATTGCGGAAAATCGGTTTTTCGCGCTTGCCCTCAAATGATTTCTGGGTGGATGGCGACAGTTCATACGAAGAAGGTCATTATGAAAGCGTAATGATGGCCAGCGGCGAAGTCGGAGGTGATTGCGGCGTTACGGAAGTCTACCGTAAAGGGCCGAAAATCAAGAAAGTAGTTTGCGGCGTATTGCATTGTTCGGTTGCGGTTCGTCAACTCCAACCTTTGACCGCCCAAACCTCGCAATCTCGTTCTGCGGAGGAGTTCAAACTGGATAATCCGCTGTATGCGCTGTTGGACGCATTGGGTCTCCGCAACAAAGAATTTCACGATTATTGCTGCGGTCGGTCAAATGCACCGCGTCCGGGGGAATATTTGTTAAAAAACAATTATTGTTCCTCGCATCCCGAATATGGGCAGGAAGCGGGCATTTACATCAATGCCGATATGTACATTCCGCTGGCTGACTTGAGTGCGGTAACGCTGAGTTTGGAAGATGCCAAGGCCTTTGCCTATGCTTCCGGTCGGGAGTTGCCGGATTACTTCGAGCTCCGTCAGCTGAAAAAAGTTGTCGAGAAAGTTAATGAATCTCTGGATAAAGTGGGGATGAAAACCCATTCTTTGCCGATAGATGTTTTGGCATCCTGCTGGGCAAAAGGAGATTCGGCCGCATCGGACGAGCAACGTCGTTTGATATTCATCGACAAACGTTCTAATGTTCCGGAGGCTTATCTTGCCATGCAGGATATTATGGAAAATTGGGGAATAAAGTCTTTTGACATTTGAAATCTCCCGAAATGAAAAATTCCGCAGTTTTGACCGCTGCGGAATTTTTTTATGCCTGTTGTAGATTGGCCTTGTCAAGCCGGTTGGGAAACTTTATGATAATTTCGTTTGATAAAAAGGATTGTGTAAAATGAAAATCGGTATTTTTGATTCCGGCTTGGGCGGTTTGGTCATAACCAAGGCTTTTATTAATGCTTTGCCGGAATACGATTATATCTATTACGGCGATACTGCCAATCTTCCTTACGGAGATAAAACGTCGGGACAGATTTTGGCCTATACGCTGGAAGCGATGAAATTTTTGATTTCTAAGAAATGCGCTTTGATTATAATTGCCTGCAATACGGCAACAGCCGTTGCCTTGCGCTATATTCAGCAGCGTTTTATTCCGGAATATGCGCCGGATGTCAAAGTTCTCGGCGTGGTTATTCCCACGGTTGAGGTGGCCGCGGCTCAGGCGCATGACCGGGTTGGGGTGGTTGCTACTGCAGCAACTGTCCGGTCGCATATTTATAAGGAAGAACTGCATAAAATCAACCCTGATTTGGAAATTGAAGAAGTTGCCGCCCCTAAATTGGTCCCGGCGATTGAAAACAACGATTTTCAACTGGCAGCCAAACTGGTTAAGGAGTACGCCGACCGTTTTCGTAATGTCAACAGCCTGATTTTAGGCTGCACGCACTACCCGTTGGTTAAAGAGTTTTTTCGCCGCGAGCTGCCGCAGGTTGCTGTCGTTTCCCAAGACGAGCTTATGGGGGCCAAGCTGGCTGACTATCTGGACCGCCATTTGGAGATAGATTTGACATTGAGTCGGGAAGCCGAATGTGAAATTCTGGTCAGCGAATTAAACCCTCATTATCGCAAGGTGGCGGCAGCGTTGTTTCCCGATTTGCCTGTTTATGAGAAGGAGAAAAACAATGGAGGTTAAACTGCGCCCGCTCCGTGAAAAAGAAGATGATGCCGTCTATCAAATGTTTCAGGAGATTCCTGCGGAGGAAGACGGATTCGAAAATCCGGCTCATGGATTGTCTCCGGAGGAATTTAATGATTTTTGCCGGCGTCATGTCGGTTACAGTCAGGGAATAGGGCTGAAGCCGGGTTATGTTCCCGATACTTATTATTTGCTTTTCTCCGGGGATGAGGTTCTCGGTTTTGCCAAGTTGCGCCACTACCTAAATGATTTTCTTTTGAATCACGGCGGCCATATCGGCTATGGTATTCGTCCGACGTGCCGGGGCCGCAAGTTGGGCAATCTCATTTTGTCCGAGGTTTTAAAACAAGCGCGTTTGATGTCTTTAGAGCGGGTGCTTCTTACGATTCGCGATTATAATACGCCCTCGCGCAGGGTTTGCGAGTTTAACGGCGGCAAGCTGGAAAAAGTCGTTCCCGGCGCGGAGTTTGCCGAATGTTTTTATTGGATAGAACTGTAAATGCGTAAAGATTTTTATATTTTTCGCCACGGCGAAACCGATTACAATCGGGAGCAGCGTATTCAGGGATGCGGCCTTGACGCGCCTTTGAATGAAGTCGGAATTGCGCAGGCGGAAGAACTGGCTAAAAAGCTGATGCCTTTGGGGATAGAGCATATCTATGCCAGTAATCTTAAAAGGGCTTTGCAAACGGCACAAATTTGTGCTGGGCATTTAGGGGTTGCGGTTGACGTCATTCCTGAGTTGCGTGAAGGGTGTTTCGGCGAATTGGAAGGGATGCTTAAAACTGAAGTCGCCGTCAAATATGCGGAAATTCACAAGGACTGGTACAGTCCCGTTGATGATATGAACGTCAGGTTTCCCGGCGGCGAAAGCAAACAGGAGATGCAGGATCGTATGTTTGCCGTCATAAGCAGCCTGCTGTCCTCTCCTTTCCAGACCATAGGCATCGCTTCTCATGGCAGCTCTATCCGCTATCTGCTTTATAAGTTCGGATTATCGCCGCACCGTATGCCGAATACGGCGCTTTATCATTTGGTCTGTGAAGACGGAAACTGGCGGTTAATTTAAAAAAGCAAAGCCGCCATACAGATTTTTATCTGAATGACGGCTTCAGGCTTAGCGATAAATTACTCCGTAGAAGCAAAATGCGGCGGCAGTCAGACTGCATCCGGAACTCGCGGCATTTCCAAAAACGAAGTACAGCACCCAAAATCCTATAATAGCGGAACAAGCGGCCAGTCCTCTGACATAAAGCGGCTTATTTCCGGTTTTTTTCCGTTTCACGACAATCATAATCCACATGATGACGGAAACCAAGGCCAGTAGTGTATTTAACAGTCCCATATCTATATTAAAATTATATTCAAATCGGACTAGATATAAGCGATTTGTTTTAAATTGCAAGATGTTTTTTTTGTCAAAATATGACGATATTCGGTGAAAGTGTTTGATTTGTTGAAAAAAAATGCTAAACTCGCTTCGTTAGGTTATAAATATAGATGTTATTGTGTTGATGAGAAAACCTTTTTATTTCAGTACATTAATTAACTTAAAATAAAAATAATATGGAAACGAAAAATTTTTCTCAGAGAGTGTTAAACGTTGTAAAATATTTTTGGAAACAGCGTTCAGGGTATGGAGCAATTTTGTTGGTGCTGTTTGCTTTAGGGCTGATATGCCTGTTGGTTGTTGACATAACGTCCCGCGGCGAATATGGCAAAGTGTTTTTCACCTGCTTAAAAATTGTTTGCCTCAGCGGCATCGTCGGGGGCTTATTGACGCTGAACACATGGATTTCGGAGATGAAATACGAATGGCACAACGGATTTTGGGAGCGGCTGCGTACAATATTGACATGCGTTTCCGTACTTGGTCTGTTCGCTTTTTGTATATCGGCATTATTTCTGCCCGCAGATAGTTCCGTTGTTGAAAATGTTTTTCAGACTGTGGGGTCAATCGGACTGTTTAGCTTTTTGTTCGGAGCTGTAGCATCCGGGATGACGTTCTTTTTGGAACTGCTTCTGAAAGGCGTTTGTTTCACGATTAAGCGATTGTTTCATTAACTCTCTCAATGTAAAGCAAAACCGCAGTTACTTTATGTAAACTGCGGTTTTTTCTTTTTTTTTCCTTTTAGCAGATGTATTCAAATTCTTTTTTCAGGTCACGTTCAAACATTTGCTTAATGGTAGATTTTATATCTGCATTCTCATAAACAACCTTGTATAAAGCCTGACAAATCGGCATATCAATGCCTTTTTCGTCGGCAATAAGCTTAACAGCCTTCAATGTCGGAACACCTTCCGCCAGTTTGCCGAAATCTTCGCCGCGTGCAAATTTTTCACCAAAGGTTCGGTTGTGGCTGAATTTTGAAAACAGGGTCGCTTCATAGTCGCCTAAATGAGCCAGGCCGTAAGCAGTATGCGGATTTCCGCCGAAGTATTTGATAAAGCGTCCGACTTCTATCGGAGCACGGGCCATCAAAGCTCCTTTCAAACCGTACCATTCCAAACCGTCCAAGATGCCGGCAGCAATGCCGATGACGTTTTTCAAAGCGGCGCCGATTTGATTTCCGATAAGGTCAGAACCGTAATAAAAACGGATTAAGTCGCTTTGCAGCAGATTGATGAGTTTTTCCTTGGTTTCGTCGTCATAAGAGTCGATGACGGCACAGGAAGGAACACCTTTCATATAATCCTGAACATGTCCCGGACCGGCTAAAACCGCAATATTGATGTCCTGGGAAATTTCTTCAATCATAACGTCATACATAATCTTTGCGCTGGGTTCTTCCAATCCCTTCATTGCCAGCAAAAAGGTTTTGCCGCTGAGCTTGTATTGGCTGAGTTCTTTGCATAAGCCGCGAAAATACTGACAACCGATAGAAACGATAATAATGTCGTTTTCCAACACTGCCGGCAGGTTGTCATGCAGGTGCATATTGTCGCTTAAGGATAAATAAGGATTTTTTCTGGTATCGCGCAGTTCAATAAAATTCGGCGATGTCGGAATATCATACATATCAACGTCGAAACCGCAGTAGTTGGCTGCATACCAGCCCAAAAAAGTACCCCAGCGGCCGCAGCCGATTAAAGAAAGTTTTTTCATGTGAGATTACCTCATAACAGTTACAAATAATATCTATCACTACTGCATAATAGCTCATTTTGCAACCGGGTTATTGCAAAAACACACAAGCCTGACATACGGGGGATAATTAAAGAGAGCCTTTTTTGGCTCTTTGACGGGTGACGATGGCACCGATATGATCGAATTCTTCAAATGAATGATAAGCGTAGTCCAGACTTTTCTTGTCACAGTCGTAAAAAACCTGGTTGGCCAAAGACTGGATGGCGCCGTCAATGCGTTTAAAAGCGGCATTGTAGTCTTCGTTGAAATTGTTTTTGCTCTTTTTTCTGACGATATCGTGATACGCGGCAATAACTTTAGCAGTTTCGTCAGCTGAGTTGGCATAGCCTTTCTCTTCAAAGTCGCGCATAATGCGCGCCGTCGTCTGATAAAAGCATTTGTTCGTCAGAATGCTCTTTTGCTTTTTGTTATTACTATCAATTATCATTTTATGACATCCATAGTTTTTCCATAACGTTGATGTAGCACACAATAATCGAATTTGCAAGCCCCTTTGCAGGGGTTTTAACAGTATTAAACATAGCTTATTTTACTTAACGGATGGTTAATTAAAATATGGACATTATTTTACCGGCATCCTACACTGATTACGATTTTTTAACAATGAAAGGAAAAAAGATGCTCAAAAAGTTATTGCTTGCAGCTTTGGTTTTGGTGGGTTTAAGTGTAAATGCGGCCGCGGAAGACAAAGTAAAAAAGCTTCCTGCGCCGTCAACCGAAAGCGAGGTTTCGTTAATGGAAGCCGTCAACAGACGCCAGTCGCGCCGCGAATTCAGCCCCAAGGCTGTTGATGACCAGACCTTGAGTGACATTTTGTATGTTGCCTGGGGAATCTCTCATGACGGCAAACGCACGATTCCGACGTCGATGAACAAACAGAATATGAATGTTTATGCGGTTATGGCAGACGGTGCCTGGCTTTATCAGGCGGAAACCAACACGCTGAAACAGGTCAGCGATAAAGATTTGCGCCCCTTAATGGCCAAACAGGACTATGTGAAAGATGCTCCCTTGGTTTTGGTTTATACCGGCACTGATGAAAAGAACTCTCCGCTGCATGCCGGTTCGGCTTATCAAAATGTCGGGCTATACGCCGCTTCCCGCGGATTGAACAATGTTGTACGCGGTTATTTTGATAAAGACGGATTGGCCAAGGCTCTTAACGTTAAGAGCGACGATGTCATTGTGACTCAGGTTTTGGGGTGGCCTTACATGTAAGTTTTCTGAAAGCACTCTGCAGAGTGCTTTTTTTATATCAGCGGCTTTGCTTGAAACTTTCGCTTCTCGTCTTATATCAGCAGTAATCGTCAGTTTTTATAAGGAGAATGCCGATGTCATCACCTCATCTCGTAACCGAAGTCCAGCGTTTTGTCGACGGTCTGGCCGAAGGAAATGCCAAGCCGTTGTATGAAATGACGCCGCAGCAGGCGCGCCAGGTGTTGTTGGATGCTCAGGATGTTGAAACGGCCAAAGCGGATGCTTTAATTGAGGATATGCAGATTCCTGTCGGTGACGGAAAGTCGATTCCGGTTCGTTTTGTCCGTCCTCACAAGAGCCCTCGCGAACGGCTGCCGGTTGTCTTTTATATCCATGGCGGCGGCTGGGTAATGGGAGATGCCGCCACACATGACCGTCTGGTGCGCGATTTGTCGGTCGGGGCGGAATGCGCTGTGGTGTTTCCTCTCTATACGCCGTCTCCCGAGGCTAAATATCCTCAGGCTCTTAATGAGCTTTTCGCCGTTCTCAAATATATTGTCAAACAGGCGGACGCGTTTAAGTTTGATACTTCCAAGGTCGTCGTGGCCGGAGACAGCGTCGGCGGCAATATGGCGACCGTGATGGCAATGCTTGCAAAAGAAAACAATGGTCCCAAGCTGGTTTTCCAGTTGTTGTTTTATCCGGTGGCCGATGCTTCTTTTGATACCGATTCTTATAATCAATATGCGGAAGGTCCTTGGCTGACTAAAAAAGCCATGCAGTGGTTTTGGGACGCTTATGCCCCTGACGCTCAAATGCGCCGGGAAATTACGGCCTCGCCGTTACAGGCCGATGTTGCCGAACTGGAAGGTCTGCCGCCGGCTTTGATAATAACGGCGGAAAATGACGTCTTGCGTGACGAGGGAGAGGCCTATGCCCGCAAGTTGAATGATGCCAAGGTTGACGTTGCGTCAGTCCGCTTTAACGGTACCATTCATGATTTTGTGATGTTAAACGCTTTGGCCGCCTCCAAACCGACACGCGTAGCCGTTAATCTGGCCATTACGATTCTGCGGCGCATTTTTTATCGTGACAGAGTTTAGCAAAAGGAGAAAACAAATGTATTCATTACGCCCTGCAAATGAACGGGGACATACTCTGACGGATTGGCTGGACAGCTTTCACACCTTTTCTTTCGGACAATATTACGACCCGCAATATATGGGTTTCGGCGATTTGCGCGTTATTAACGACGATGTTGTTGCTCCCGGCAAAGGTTTTGATATGCATCCGCACGATAATATGGAAATTATCAGCATTGTTTTAAGCGGAGCTCTGGAACACAAGGACAGTTTGGGCAGCGGTGCGGTTCTGAATCCCGGTGAGGTACAGGTTATGACTGCCGGTTCGGGAATTTTTCACAGTGAATTTAATCCCTCTTCAACGGAGCCGGTGCATTTTTTGCAAATATGGATTATGACCGACAGGCGGGGGCACCGCCCTCAGTATGGACAAAAGTCTTTTGCCTGTACGTTGATTGAAAATCAGCCGGTTTTGATTGTCAGCGGCGATGGCCGGGAAGATTCTCTGCGCATCAATCAGGATGTCGAAGTCTATCAATGCCTTTTGGAAGAAAACAAGTCGGCCGATTATCAGGTTTCGCCCGAACATAAATACTGGATTCAGGTTTGTTACGGGGCTGTTTCCGTGAATGACAGGCCGTTAGTCGCCGGTGACGGGCTGGCCGTTTGGGATGAAAAGGCCGAACTTAAGATTCGCGGAATAGATCCCAATTCTAATTTCTTGTTATTCCGGCTGAAATAAGGAAGTTACCTTTTGTTAACTATTGCTTGGTAGTGTTTTGTTGTAATTTAGTTACAACTACTTGAGGAAACTTACATAAAAAAACATTACTTATGGCCGGTGTGGCCTGCTTGTTTGCAGTTAATGCCAATGCAGTAGAATTAAATCCTTACGTTTCGGCAAAATTATCTTATTCCGATATGTCTGTTTCGGGAAAAGATTCTTGGGGTAAAGGTTCTCATAAGGAAAATTTGGACGATAATAATGTTTGGGGCGGCAAAATTGCAGCCGGTGTTTCTACCCAATTAAATTACGGCTCTCTCCGAACCGAATTGGAATACAGCCGCAATGAAGATGCCAAAAGCACTACCGGCGCTAAAAAGGGCGGTACTGACTTTACCAAACTCGAATCTCAGTCTTTGATGTTGAACGCTTATTACGACATTGACACCGGTACGAAATTCACGCCGTATGTCGGTGCCGGTATCGGTTATTCCAAGTTAAAGGCAAGTTACACCTTAACGGCTGAAAATGCTACTTTGAGCGAATCTGATTATCAGTTCACCTGGCAGGCCGGCGTTGGTGTTGCCTATGCCGTCAATGACAATCTGTCTCTTGACTTGGGTTACAGATACGTTGATATGGGTAATGTTAAGAAAAACTATGAACCGGGCAGCAGCTACAAATTTGACGTAGACGCTAATGAGTTTATGCTCGGTGCCCGTTACACCTTCTAAATAAGGTTTAATGAAAAAAACACTGCCTTTCATAAAGGCAGTGTTTTTTTTTACTGATAGGTTTTCTGTTGACGTCGGATAGGTTGGACGTTGCTTTTGCCCATCCACCGGTTAATGAGGCTGATGCCGTCTGGACCGGCCATCAGCAGGTCCATCCGGTCGGGATTTTTTGCTTTTTGCATAAGTTCTCTGGTATCGTTGGCAATTTTTCCCAAGCTTATTTTGTGTTTTCCAAAATTCAAAAAGCCGTAATCAACTTCCTGCTCCAAAGGAATTCCTTTAATTTGCTTGTAGATTGCATCTTCAGTTGCCAGTGAATGCAGCGTTGGTCCCAGTTCCTCCAAGTGTTTAAATTCTTCCGGGCGCTTCTGTCCCAGAGTCTTTTGCATAAGGTGCAGACATTCGTGCTTTATCGTGGAGCCGACGGGAGCATAAGAGTCATCGCCGCAGTTGCCTTCTTTGTCAATAAACAAATCAGCACCCAGGTCATCTCCTGGTTTGTCATAATAAATAACCATATTGGAGTGTTCGCTGCCCAAAAAGTTTACTGCTCCGAAATAAACAGTGTTTTCCATGGTTTGTCCATATTTTTCCAGCCATTCGGACAGTCCCTGCATACTTATTTCGTTTGCCCGGGGCAGCATTTCTTTGCTTATCATAAAACGTTTTTCACTGTTATAGAGCGTTTTGGCAAACTCTACGATCTGCGGATATTTTTTCGCGGTTTCGCAAAGTTGCAGCATATCCTGATAATAACAGCCGAGAATGTCGTTTTTTTCGTCAAACCAACCGTTTTCTCTGAACATGACGTTGTCAAAATCGCCTTTGTAATAATTCAGTTTCTCAAAAGCGAGAAATGTCTTTAATGTCTGCGGATGTGTCAAATCCAGAGAGCCGTCATCGGAACGTTTGATTTTCTTAAGTTTTTCGGAAAAGTAATTTTTCAGGGTTGACTTTTGCTCGGAAGAAAGAGAGTCGCAGTAATCAAGATTTTTGAGGTATTCTCCGCCTTTAGCGACCACATCCAGAAAATGGACGCTGTCATGAAGGATATGGTTGTAGCTTGAATCGTCAATCGCGGTAACCGTCCGGCCAAAATAATAGTCTTCGGGCGTTGGCCTGGATTCTTCACACGAAGCCGAAAAACCAAGCAAGGCCGAAAAGCCCACTATTTGAGGAAAAACAGCCTTTAATATTTTTCCCCGGATTTTCAGCGGTTGCCGGTCGGACGCCCCCTCAAAGATTCGTATGTCGTCATTGTCGCCTGCAAACCATGAAAATAAATTGGCTCTCATTTGGTTTCCCCTAAATTATTTTCAGCTTTACCCGGTATGTGTCGCCGGCATTGCCGTTTTCTTTTTGTTCCATGACCCAGATATCGCTTTTTTCATTCAGAATTTCGGCAACGTCTTTGTTCACGCGGGAAAACAATTTTGCCTCGGACGGATTTTTCACCAGCCGCAGCGAACGCCGGCTGCGTTCGTATTCGGCGTAAGGCTCTTCTTCTCTGCCTGATATGGTATCAATCATCAGCAGAACTTCATTGTCCGGATTTATCAGAAATTGATACATTAACTTTCTCCTTTTTTAAGGATAACATACCTGAAATTAAAAATCTATAATTTTTGTCCAAAAGAAAGCTGGCTTTTTTTATTAAAAATTTAATCTTTTGCAATTATGTTTACTGCCAGGTCAATATTCTGTTCTTTTTATAGGAAAACAATGCATTCTATTCATGCGCTGATAGTCGATTTAACGCTGATAACCATTTATGCCGGAATAACCACGCTGTTGTTCAAATGGCTGAAACAGCCGACCGTTCTCGGTTACATACTGGCCGGAATTTTTGCCGGGCCTTTTTTCAATTTTGTTCCCACCGTCAGTGATAACGAAAACCTGACATTGTGGGCAGATATCGGTGTCATCTTTCTGTTGTTTGGCTTAGGTTTGGAATTTAGTTTCAAAAAGATGATAAGCGTGGGAAAATCGGCGATGATTACGGCCTTGCTGAATATCGTTTTGATGCTTTTTGCCGGTTTTTATACCGGAAAATTGCTTGGCTGGCCGGTAATGGACTGTTTCTTTCTCGGAAGTATGATTTCAATGTCTTCAACCACGATTATTATCAAGGCGTTCGACGATTTGAACGTAAAAAAGCAACGCTTTACCGACTTGGTTTTCGGTGTTTTGGTGGTTGAGGACATCGTTGGCATTTTGCTGTTGGTTCTGCTTCCCATGATTGCGTTGGGTTCTGACATTAACAGCGAAGCGCTGGCTCTCAGCACGGTCAAACTTATTTTCTTTTTGGTATTGTGTTTTATCATCGGCATTTTTCTGGTTCCGACGTTTTTACGAAAAATTACCGTATTTCTAAATGATGAAATGCTATTGCTCATTACCATTTGCTTATGTTTCGGAATGGTTTTGCTGGCAACCTATTCCGGGTTTTCTTCCGCCTTGGGAGCGTTTATTATGGGGTCGATTTTGGCCGAAACCGGATTGATTGAACGGATAGAAAACAACATCAAGCCGCTGAAGGATTTTTTCGGCGCGGTATTTTTCGTGTCGGTAGGTATGATGGTTGATCCCTCGATGTTTATAACATATGCCTGGCCGATTTTTTTAATTACGGTTATTGTCGTCACCGGCAAAGTCATTTTTTCCTGCGCCGGATTTGTTATTTCGGGACAGCCTTTAAAAACGGCGGTTCAAGGCGGTTTTTCCTTGGCTCAGGTTGGTGAATTTGCGTTCATTATTGCCAGTTTGGGAATGAGCATCGGTGTTCTCAGTGCCAAAGTGTACCCAATTATTGTCGCCGTTTCGGTTATTACGACGTTTTTGACGCCGATGATGATTAAAGCCGCTCCCAAATTTTACAAATCGGTCACCCGTTTCTTTCCCGATTCTTGGAATAAATATATTGAAGAAAACACTTCTTCCCGTCCGGAAACCAAACGAGAGGAACAATTGTGGCGCCTTTTGTTCAAAAACTATTTTGCCCGCCTGATTCTTTTTTCAATGATTCTTTACAGCATATTCGCATTGGCGTCATATGTGGTTGAACCGTTTTTATTGCGGTTTCTGCCCGATTGGCCGTCCCGTATTGCAATCACGCTTTTGACCCTGGGAGCAATGTCTCCGTTTCTGAAAGCTCTTATCGGATGGGAAACCGTCTTGCCGGGATATATTAAGAGCAAGGTATCAGATGTTTTCTGTCGTCTTTCCGCCTTGAGCCGGGAACATCCAACAGGGACGGCCGTCATTAAAAATATTGAGGATAAGGCGTTGTCTTGTCTTGGCGGAGAAGAAAACTTTGAATCGGTTAAAAACTTTTTTATTTCCAACAATAAGGTTGCGGTTATTTATTATAAACTCTGGCACGATAAAAAATCCAACCGTATTCCTTTGATTATCCTGACCGCAGTCAGACTGCTGGTAATTTCGTTATTTGTTTTTGCCGTTGTTCATCGATTTTTGACGACTAATCCGCAGGTAACCGCTTTGCTGGTTCTGGGAACGTTGTTTTTATTTTCCCAGTCGCGGTGGCTGCTGCATCAATATATGAAAATCGAAAACCAGTTTTTGGATAATCTTAACGGCGAAAAAAAATCGTCATCTGAAGATAAAAACGAATAAAACCAGACACTGTAAAAGTCGGGGCATTACGGTGGCCGTTCCCGACCTTTTGCATCTCTTTCGTTAATTACATCAAAACCCTCCGCAAGGGAGGGTTTTTGTAATGGCGGTGTAGTAAACTTAAACGGTATTGAGCATACGAAAAAATTAGATAGGCTATACTCTGCGGCAACGCATCTATGTTGGCCTGAACGTTATAGCTTCCTTTCCAAATCAGATATGCTATACTAGCAGGAGGTAAATAATGGCAGGATATGGAGTTATAGCTTCCTTTCCAAATCAGATATGCTATACTAAATGCCACGCGGAAGCGCACGCCTACGGAGTTATAGCTTCCTTTCCAAATCAGATATGCTATACTCTCAACTCCCTCAGCTCTTGAATCCGCATTGTTATAGCTTCCTTTCCAAATCAGATATGCTATACTCGACCAAGCCAAAAATAGAAACAAGATCAAGTTATAGCTTCCTTTCCAAATCAGATATGCTATACTGCACAAATTCAGATTTTAATTCGTTTAAAGGTTATAGCTTCCTTTCCAAATCAGATATGCTATACTGGCAAAGGATTCGTTATCATCGGAGAACTCGTTATAGCTTCCTTTCCAAATCAGATATGCTATACTTAACCGGTATAAGATTTGCATTGTTGGAACGTTATAGCTTCCTTTCCAAATCAGATATGCTATACTGTTTTCGGCGTCATCGGTATCGAAATAGTCGTTATAGCTTCCTTTCCAAATCAGATATGCTATACTTAAGAAGTTCCATGATATTTCCCGGCAAAGTTATAGCTTCCTTTCCAAATCAGATATGCTATACTGCCTGAATGTAAGCATCGTCAGGAGAACCTGTTATAGCTTCCTTTCCAAATCAGATATGCTATACTACATACACAATAACCTGTTGATTTTTCAACGGGTTATTGTGTTTTTCAAATAAAATTTCAAAGCAATAAAAGTTGTTTATCACCTATTTCTTCCTCTTTTTTTAAGGTGCCGACCAATATCTCCATGGAAACATATTGCTTTTCGGTCACAGTAAGCAGTCTAACACTTCCTTCCTTAGGAATCAAGGACTTAAGACGTTTTGCATGCTTATCGACATCATCTTGTCCCTTACAAATCCGCGAATAAACAGATAATTGCAACATTGTATATCCATCCTTCACGAGGAAATTCCTAAAGCGACTCGCATTTCTCCGATCCGTTTTAGTCAACGTTGGCAAATCAAAAAAGACTATCATTCTCATAAAACGTTCTCCTCCGACTGCCATTTATCCACAGCCTCATTCAAAAAGTGGTAATTTTTTTAAAATTGGAATTTGCAAATATTTAACATCTTTTTGTTTGATTGATTTAACAAAACTTATCGCTGATAATTCACAGGCTTTTAGCAAGTTTATTTCTTCATTGTTAAAAATACAGTTTTGCATTAATATACCAACTAAATAGTTTTTATCTAAAGGTGTTAACTCCGTTTTATTCGTAAAAGTCATTTTATTGACTTGATAATCTACAAACGGACGAAACGGTTCAATCAAATCATCTACTAAATTGAATTGATTCAGCTTATTGACGTGATGAACACCAAAACAAGGCAACAAACCGGCACCGACAATTGATCGTGCCATACACCCGCGAATAATAGCATAGCCATAATTTAAGGCCGAATTACGAAAATCAGCATCATTGTTTCGATTAAAATTATCAAACAAACTTTTCCAATAAATATTTGCGGCAAATGCTTCTGAATTTTTTACATCTCCGGATTGGACAAACTTCGAAATTTCCCGCAGTTTTGAAAAATTAGCACAATTAAAAATTTCTAAACACATCGCCTGATTATTAATTTTTGCTTTAACAATTTCCTGCCACAAACGCTTTTTCAAAGGCTCTGACATTTCAACCTGTTGCCAAGCAATCTCAGAATATCTGGAATGATTATGAAACGGAAAAAATACTCCAGAAGGTAAGTGACAACCATCACAGGAAAAGAAAACGATATCATATTCGGATAATTCAGAAAACAGATAGTTGCTTAAAGTTATCTGTTTGTTTTCCAAAATAAGAACTGAAATATCTTCCAGCGGAATTTTCAACTCATCACCTTCTTGAGGCGCATAAAGAAGTTGTTTATCTTTAACACTCAATCGGCAAGGTTTTGTTATTTGAATAATCCGCCATCCCATATATCATCCTTTCTGTTGTTCCTTATACCTTTGAGCGTTAGATTTTATAAGTGTTAAAGGAATTCTGCTTTCATGTTTGACTTCTGTATAATTTCCTAAAGGATCAACAGAATACTTTTTAAAAGCATCTTGAGTTTTCACGCCAATACTAGGGGTAATGATACTTCTATCCGGCGCTTCTATTGTGATAGAGCCCGTTGTTCTACCAGTACCCTTAAAGTAGCCAAATATTTCTTTTTCGCCTTTTTTAACCTTTACTAAATCATCCATATAAAGGCTAAATTTAAAAGAAAAGTTGTCATCTATTTGCAACCACTCATCTTCAAATTTTAAAGGAACAATAGCCTTGCTTGGTAACTCTTTTCCCATATCTGACAAATAAATCGGAACAAGATAAAATTCATCTTTACCTTTCTTGTTTTTCTTAACAAAAACATCTGTTCTTAGCATAGAGCCGTTATTAGCCAAACCTCCGCGAACCAAAATTCCTGATTTAATATCTTTTTTATTATAATTTTTATGCTTGGGATTCAAAGAACGAATTGTCTCTTGATGTATTTCTCCCGTCGCGCTTTTGCGCGGTGGACGAGAAACAAATATTTCATCCAAAGATTGTTTAACATCTTCTCGAAAACCGTTCCATGGTTCCAAAAATTTATATTTTAATGATTTATACCAAGCTTCGCCATTGTCTTTGAGTTGTGCCACTTGCCATTTATTTTCCCACAAACCGGAAACTGTCGACAAATATTTAACCATTCCTTGAGTCGCGCAAGCTATAACAATGGCATCTTGGGCATGATGTCGGTCATTTTCATTACGATCTTTGTGCAATCCCCAGCAATGCCGCAAATAAGACGTTAAAGACCCCGTTCTCATCTGAATGCGATTCTTAATATCCTGACGGTTACTAGAGCTGAAATCTAAACCATCTTCCAAATACTGCTTAATATATTTTGCAATATAATTATTATCATTGGCATTTCTTTCCTTAAATTCCAATTCTCTGTCATTGAAATTTTTATTTAACAAGTTTTCTTTTTTTCTGTTGTTACGCAGAAGATTTACTCTTGCCTCAAAAGCCTCCCAATCATCTTTATTCTGGATATATTCAAACGGTGTCTTATTCCCTTTCATCCGATTTTCCGAAGAAAGACATAAAACTTTATTATTAAAGGAATCATCTAAAGAACGAGAATAAGGAATAATATGATCTACATCTAAATAGCCTTCTTCATCCAAACGACGCAAATCTATAGATTTACCGGAATAAATACATTTTCCGTCTTGTTCTTGATACAAACGATATTTCCAAATATTTTTGGAAGTTTCTTTAATATTTTCTTGCCTCAGTTCTTCTTCAGCTTCTTTTCTTTCCTGTTCATTTTCTTTATTTTTATTAATTATCTTGCGCCGCTCTTCATAATTTTTCTTCAGTTCACGCCCTGTTTCAATATTTATTTGATCCGGCGCGCCAAATTGCCGAACCATGGCATTATAAACTTTTCTGAACTGAGATATTGTCCGATTGACAACTGGAACTTTTGTCTGTTTTTCCGCCGGAATAACACTCAACAATACTCCTTTTTTTTCAACCAATTTATCCGTCTTTTCTCTAAAATCATACCCAGCCTTCTCACAAGCTTCGTTATATTTCATTCCTTGCACCATATAAGGAAGAATTTTATACAAAGCATTCAAAGACAGATTAATAAATTTATCGGTTGTCAAAGAAGAAAATGTTTCAATATATTTTTCAGGAACGTTTATATGTTTCAAACCCTTTATAATATTCTCATCATTTTTTTCACAAACGACAACATTGACAACTCTGTCTAATAAAGAAATATCCTTGCTAATTTCTGACCAAGCATCTTTTTCAAATAAGGACTTTAACTTGTGCCAACCCTTCATTTCATAAAAAACCGCATCTTCTGGATTAACTTCTTTAGAGCTTCCGTCTTTAGATTTTTTACGAATTAAGTTATAATTAACATCAGCAAATTGAATATCTTTTCCGACAAAAATCTTCTTTGCTATTGTCTGATACTTAACTTTTGGAGTTGTTTTAAGAAGCTCAAACAAAGCCTTTTTTTCTTCCATGGATAAAAATCGTTTTTGAGCGTTTTCATAAACCGCCATATTATTGATTTTTCCCCAAGCAACAAAAAATTCTGAACTTGGAGCTTCTTTGGGAGCTCGTTTCTCCCCTTTTTCAAACGTACAATTCCCCACCATATCGGCTACACTTCCCAACGGCCGATATCTAAAAGCTATTTTCTTAAAATCTTCAAACAGATCTTCACTAAAAATGCCATATTGCTTTTGTTCAGCATAAATCAAATTCAATTCCCGTTCTATTTCATTCCGAGGAATTGAGTTATTATAAATGGCTTTTGCCATTCCTTTGGCATCAGATTCCGTATAGTTGCGTTTTTTACCTGTTTTTCCGGCTCTTTCAACAATAACCTGAGCCAAAGTATTGTCTTTCGAAAGCAACTTTTTGTTTTCATTAATCGCTTTGAGAACCCTTCCTCTCTCAGCATCATTTTCTTCCACCGCTTTCCGATAAGACTTAAAACCGCGATGTTTAGCCAAATGCGTTAAGACACGTAAAAGTTCTTCTTTTGATAATTTTTCAGACAGACCTTTTATACGCAAATTCCAAACATCTCCACCTTTCTGACTGGCATAAAGATCGTTTAATTCTCTCAGATCAGAAACCAAATTTTTGGCAACAAACAATCTTTTTATACTCTCCATACGCCTTGCTTTTCGACGGCAGATACGGCGAGCTAAACGTTTTTCTCTGCGCGGAGCGGCTAAAGAAGAACCATCTTTGGGATTCTCTGCAACAGGGAAACACCTCACACCTGATTTAACGATTTTTCCTTCAACCACTTCTCCTGTTTCCGGATCAAAATATTCATTATCAAACTCCACAACAGCCCAACCGATTGAAGCAATTCCCAAATCAAAACCAAAAATTTTCTTTTTCATTGTGCTTTCCTTAAAATCCTGTTGACATTAAGTTTATCAACTAATAATCTTAATACAAGAGATTTTTGATTATATATCTGATTTGGAAAGGAAGCTATAATAATCGAAAAATTTCGAGTGGGGCTCTGACGAACTGTTTTTTGGCAGTAGTCATCCCCTTTTTTGTTGAAGTGACTCTTCAAAAATCAGCATTGTATGTAACTGCCGAAAATTTTGCGATTTTTAATTTAAAATAAGCTTACCATAGTCATTTCGGCAAAGTCAACCGCCGGCAACACCCGCATTTCCGCCGGATACGAAAAAAGACGCTTATTAAAAGCGTCTTTTTAATTAAAATGGCGGTGTAGTAAATATTAACGGTATGGAGCATACGAAAGAGCGAAATTTCATCAATATTCTAAACCGATGACCACCAATCTTTTCGACTCCCGAATCACAAATACATCATTACCCATTTTCTAATAACAGGGAATCTACAGGGAAATTTTAGTGGATTTTATATGCAAAATTCCCACAAACAGTCTGTTTTACTTGGATAACACCTAATCAACCACAAACTTATCAGGGAATTATTTAGAGAGAAACAGGAAGGAATAATCTGGAATTTAGATTGAAATAAAAAAAATCTTTAGTATCATAAAATATATTTTACTCAAATTTGGATTTACATCATGTCTCTTATCAAAACAAATACAATAACTAAGTCTATCCAATTAACAGATGAATCTGTAAAAAAATACAAAAATGCAACAATTCCCGATGCTTTATTGCAAGCAATTTATAATTCTATAGATGCAGATTCAACATCTATAAAGATGTATATCCAAAATAATCAGGGAGATTTATTTGATAGAACTGATGATGAGTCCTCGTGTAAACAGATTATAATAGAAGATAACGGAAGTGGCATTAATTTTGAAAAATTAGATGATGTTTTTCTTCCTTTAGAAGATTCTTGGAAAAAAAATAAAGAAACCACGCCGATATTTCATCGACCTTACCATGGATGTCATGGTAGCGGACGATTCAAATATTTAGCACTTGGAGAAAATATTACTTGGGAGACCGTTTATGAAAAAAATAATAAGTTTTATCAATATTCAATTTCATTTAACGTTAATAGCCCTAGAAAATTAGAAATAACACAGGAAGCAGAAATATCTGGACTTTCTACAGGAACAAAATTGACTATAACAACTTTGACACCTAAATTTGAAAATTTTTGCAAAAAATCTAATATAAAAAATGAGTTAATAAGTGGACTACTTCTTGATTTAAAATTAGCTAATAAAAATTTAGAGATTTCTATTCAAAATAATAGAGTTATCTTAGAAAATATCATAGAACAAGAAAAAACTTTCGTATATCCAATTGAAGATCAAAATAAAAATGAGATAGAAGTCAATTGTGAGATAGTAGTCTGGAAAAAAGACATTTCATTTGTTGATCACAAGCATACTTTTTATTACAATGATAAAAATCAGTATGTTGAGCATAAAGCCTCAGGAATACCCGCCGGTACACATCTTCCTGCACATACGATAATTATAAAATCAAAGTTATTCAATAATTACAATTCGTTTAATGGAAATTTCTCTCCTATATTTTCACGAATAGAAAAAGCTTATGAGCTAGATGCCATAAAGCTACTAGCCCGTGTAAAAAATACCCATTTAAGCGAGCAACTCAACTCAATCATCGAAAATCCAGATTATCCATTTAGAAAAAAGGTTCAAACAGCGATAGAAGATGCAGAACAAACTGCTTACAATGCCTGTTTATATAATTTATTATTAAACGATAGTAAAGTTGTATCAGAAAAAAAGACTCAAATTTTGAAAGTTATTTTTCCTTTGTTAAAAAGAACTTTTTCCGGAGACTATATTCTTTCAGAAAATATCGATAAAATATTAGATTTATCTGCAGAAGAGTCCAATAAGTATAATAGAATGGTTAATAGAATTAAATTATCAAAAATTATCGAAAAATATAATCAACTTCTTCATAAAAAGACATTTCTTCAAACATTAGAAACTTTAGTCTTTGACGATACAATAGCTCAGCATCTCGAAGAACGGACACAGCTACATAAAATTGTTGCGGAAGAAAGTTGGATTTTTGGGGTAGAATTTGAAAATGAAGACTTAGTAACAAGTGATAAATCAATAGTAACTGTCATAAGACAATTAAACTTAAGAGAGAATCTCTATTTTGAAGATCATATATCTGATCAAAAATTAAGTAAAATTGAAGAATACATCAAACAAAATAGAGATGACATAGATAGCTGCTTAAATAAAATTCCAGATTTAGTATTATGCAAAAAGGAAGCAAAAGAAAACTTTTATAAACATTTAATAATTGAACTAAAGAAACCAACTGTAAAGATTGATAGTGAATGCCAAAAACAGGCCTTAAATGTTTACAACGGTATCTTACGAGCTTCTCAAAATAATGGTGGAGTAGAAATTTCGAATACTCATCAATGGAGGTATTGTTTGGTTTCTAACGTTATCTCGGATACTCTCAAACCTGAATTCACTAAAGACGGGCATCTAGAAGAAAAATCGAGAGGGAACTACATTATCGATTGCTTAACTTGGCGAGAAATTATTGATAACGCAAATAGACGTATAGATGAAAAACTTGAAAAAATTAATGTAGATATTTGTGATGATGATTGTCAGGATTTATTAAATAAATACAAAAAACTATTTAACATTGCAATAAATTGATAAGGTTTCTAATTTACAAAAAAACATATATGTTTTCACAGTAATAAAATAAAATTAAATTTTATCACCAAATATCTTTTTGGGAAAGCACTAATAGAAATTATAATTTGCTTTTCCTCGATGTCTCACATACCCCCAACACGATGAGGAAACGTCAATATTATTCAGAATAGTGCTTTTATTGATTATCTGATTGCCCCATTGGTCAACATCTTTGACAACTATGACATCCGCGCTGTTTTTTCCTTTTTTCAGGAAAGTATATTCAATATCGCCGACAGTCAAAACAAGCGTATCTGCGCCTTTTTTCTTAAATTGATAATTGTTTGCAGAAGCAAAATCAGAATTAAACTTTGCCGCATCTTCTTTAAGAAACTGTACAAAGAAGATAATCGGACACTTATTAACCTTTACCCGTATAAAATCCGGAGCCGCCTGTTGCATTTTTCTTATAATCGGATTGTCCTCGGCTAAAAGCGCCGCAATCTTTTTATTCATCTGATTTTGAGAGGAAATTTCGCTTTTTAATTCCTTAACTTTTTCTATTTTCGGCGTATTTTTCTCTTTTTGCCGCGCCACAGTTTGATAATCCGCAACAATACGGTTTCCGTCATTCTTATCAAAATATTCTCCGTTTTCACAAATCTGATAGGCTTGGGTAAAATAAGCGATTATTTTATCACGCTCCCAGTATGCAATAGCGCTGTCATTAGATTGTTTAGCAAAACTGGCAACTGTTAACCTCTTAGATATTTTACAGGCATCAAACTTTTCAGAACTTGCCAATACGTCATCAAGAAGTTTCTCTTTCTTAACTAAATCATTCGTCTGCTCAATCTGTTCGGACAGCTTTTGCATTTGTTTGGCATTCTCTTTCAGACATTTCTGATTTTCCGCCGCATAGAAAATATCATAGCTTTCTTCTTTGAGCTGCCGGCACGAGCGTACGAATACCTGTTCATCCAGAAAGCGGAATTCTGAAGAATCATTCAAGGAAACAAGATTACTCTGTTCTATTATCAACGTACATCCTTTATCAACAGCCTTTGCAACATCAACTGCTTTATCTATAGCACGAACACCTTTTATTGCAGCTCCCGCTCCACCCGGAATCACAGGTAAAGCAACAGCAGCGGCATCAAGCACTATCCCTACTCCATCAACAATTGCCCCAACAATATTACCACCTTGTACATTGCTAACAAAACTTTCAACACCGGTGACAAGGCTAAAAATATCCCATGCCGATTCTACATATTTCCCCGTCGGATCTTTATATCTCACCGGATTATTCAATGCATATGCATACGGACTCACCGAATAGTACTCCTCGCACAACGGGTCTACCTGATTAAAACGGTTCATGATGGCATACATTGTACGCGCGCCAAAGTAATATTCATCCAAGTAATTCGTACTCATGAATTCTTTGCCACCCAAACCAAACGGATAAGTCGGGTAAGGTTTTAAATCCATTATACCGGATGGGTAATAGTTCGGATACATCAAAGCGTTCCTACTACCTACTTTGCGTTGCCATGTACAGCCAATGTGATCTTTAGTAGTGTAATACGTGGTATGATCCGGGGAATCATAAAAATTCAAATGACCATCCGATGTGGTGACCCGCCGGAGCTTTTTCGACTGATAATAATAGTCTTCACTCCAGTCATTAATTCCGGTAATATAGGGGTCAGTGTTGTTTACCACCGTATCTAAAGGGGTCGTCGGTTTAATAGGGTAAGAACCATAAGAATCACGCACCTTGCGGCCATCCGCCATATAGGAGAACGTGAGGAGGTTTCCATCAGTGAAAGCAACTACCTCCGGGAGATTCAGGATATTATTCTTGATCTTTCCAATCCGATTATCAAGGTTCTTCACTAAATTACCATTGCTGTCGTAGAAATATTCAACATCAGCATTTTGGTCATCAAGATAACGAAGATTGTAATAACCAACAGAGCGCCTTTCATCGGTTGCAGACTGAATTTGATTACCATGATACTTAATAGCCAATTTGGTTGTGTAATCAGGGTAAAAGTCCTCAAAGACACGCTGGTAGGTAAGTAGATTCCCCATTTTATCGTATGTAAAATTCTCCCCGTGTTCCGTCGGCCTACCGTCCATCTTATATCTGCGGGTACTCAGCAAACGATTGAGTCCGTCGTAAGTAAAACGAGCGACCGGAATTGTATTTACCGAATTTGACAGACAGGGAATATTACCGTTATATAAAGGAGACACTCCTTGCGGAAGATCTTCATTGTAGTAAATCTTCTCTCTCATGCCCGGTTCGTTGATCTCCGTAGGCCACCCCCTGACATTGTATTTATAACTTGCCGTATCAGCGTGATTGTGGATCAACTTTGTTTCTAAACGTCCTACCTCGTCATACCGATAATCTGCCATCAATACACGGGGATCACTGTCGAATGTATGATACAATTTTGATACACGCCCGGCAGGGTCATACTCATATTCATACGTGGTTGCATGGCTGGCAACTCCTGTCGAGCCGGAAGCAGCGTCCGGATAAATACTTGTATGTTCCTTACGAACAGAAACAGGCTGATCGGTAAAATTGTAATTAGTGAAGGTATAGTTCTTGAAACCAAAAGTGGAATTTGCCGTACGCTGCGCTTCACGACCCCGCCGGTCGTAATAGTAGGCGATGTAGTCCTTTTTAGAGGGATCATTCAATAGTGCGACAACCTGCCCGGTAAGTTTCCCGTACGAGGACTTTGGCGAGGACGCGAAAGAGGAATAATAACCCGGGCGGTTTTGAGAACCGATAAACTCACTAAAGATGTTGGTATAGTCATAGTCGTCATAATAGTTAATAATCAGTGGGGTGCATCGGAGGCTGATTTGTGATACCGAAGAATACCCGTAATTTTCCATAGGTGTTTGAGCCCCTGTATATCCAACAGATAGTACCTTATTCTGACAGAATGTTATCCAGTATTGGTGACTACTGGGTGATTTTAAGAATCCCCAGATAACCTGTCGCCCCAAGTGATCATATTGATAAGACTGCCACCGTTTCACCTCTCTGTCGTTGCCGTCTTGCTTAAGCACCATGCGGTCGGACTTGTCATAGACGTAGTAGATCGGTGCGCAGCCCGGAAGTTTCTTTTCGATGCAACGGTCCCTCCCGTCATATCGGTATATATATCCATACAATTGGATAGGTTCGTTCTGACTGCAAAGCCAACTTTCCACAGCGGTAAGCGCATCGGCGGCGGAAGGGGGGAGGACGATTCGTTTGCGCCCTCTGTCGTCATAAACGATATAGGTGTCATGGGCAACGGTTCCATTCATTTGGCGGGTTAAAACTAAACGTCCGGAAGAATCAGAAAAAGTGTAAGTGATATGTCCATCCTCATCCGTGACTTGGGTGATGGTTAGCTCGCCGGGTGTATAATTGCCGGAACGGGTAAGCTTTATATCACGATCCAGCTCTTCCACCTGGTAATAGGAGCAGGACAGAACCCCCGACGCTTTGTTGACCAGGTAGGCATATTTCACCGCCTTTCCGTTCTCTTGCCAGGTCTGTCCGGGGCCATATGCTTCACGGACTCGGTTCAACTCGGAGTTTTCGTATACCGTGTAATGATAGGGATTGGCATCCGCATAAAAATCAGTATTCCCGGCGGGACGGGGAAGGAACTCCATCGTTTTCCGGAAAAAGCCATCATAGCCAATGGGAGTCTGCAGGTCTTTTCCTTGTGGGGTGGCACCTACTTCCAGTGTTTCATATTCCAGGCCGAAAGAGTCGTAGTATGTTACTGTCTCGCGTGAACGGCTACCGTCCTCCTCTGTCATCAGATGAGTTTGCACATAATGTTTGTGTTTGTTCTGAGCCTTTAGCAGAGAAGGCAGAGACAGGGATATGCACAAAAGTAGAAGTGTAAAATGAATGGTTCGATTCATGTTGATTTACTTTTATTGATTATACTTTTATACTATAGATGATAACCGGGAGTATTGTATGTGAATGTGGAAATAGTCTTTTCAACTCCATCTTCAAGGATATACGAACGAATAAGACGTCCCCAGTAATCATACTCAAAATAGGTATTAACTCCATCGGCACCTCTGATGGAGGAAACTCCTATCAAGGGCCGATAGGTATATAAGGTGGTATGCGGGAGGCTGGTGCCGGATAAGGCGAAGACATCGGGCTGCCCTTGTGCTTCCAACTGTGTAAGCCATGCCTGATCTTTATTGAGTGCGGAAAGTACCTTGGCAATATTGGCATTTTCTACTTTAAAGACAGGATACTGATTGTAATACGACCAAAGATAGCTGGTGTAAATCTTGCCATCGGAAGTGACCGAACTGATATTTCCAAAATCATTATAGGTGTATTTGAGGCGATCTTCGTATTGGGATAATGTTGGGTTCCAAGCTTGAACGGCGTAAATATTGAGCCCCGCATATACATTCCTTAAAGAGGTCGTATCTTTTCCGCAAACGCGTTTATAAACCAGTAATTTATTGATCGCATTGCATGACAGTAGAAAGTCTTGCCCCAAATTTATTGTTATATTCTTCTTTGCCTCTTCAGGATATATAAACTGTTCCATAATCTCACTGTTGCCGGTTCGGGTTCGGGTCCATAGTGGATTTAAGTGGTTGGTTGCATAAAGTGTACCTCCTCCATTTAACTCTGCATCAAATCCATCGTATACATTACTACTGTCGGGATGATAAACATGCTCGCGAGTCAGGATGCTTGTATCGCCTGTATCCGAAAAACGGGTGGTGCGTTCACGCTTCAAACGGGAAGCGCCTCGTTCTTTCATCCACGTATAATCTTTATATAATTCTTGAGGACGACTATCATACTCCTGAACGTTACAAACACGAGTCTTATAGGGCCGTCCAAAAACAACTGCGAAAGTATGATCATCCTCCTCTTTGAGTGGCTTTTGGTAAATGGAATATTCGTATTCGTGCTTTTCTACCAACGTATCTCCACTGTATATCTCTTTTTTTATAAGGTGCCCGTATCGTAAAGCGTCTTCGCCTCTGTCGGGATCAAAGGGCTTTGAAATATCCTGGCGAACTTGCCTTGGAGAGAAAGGATCCTGCGGAATGCCACCATATAAATCCCACTCAGGAGCACTGAAATGATAGTCTGTACGAATTTCTGCTCCCCCGGCGATCACTCGTTCCCTCACATAAGGATAAATCACTGAATTGCCATTGCCGAACGAGATATTGGAAACAGGAGTCGCGCCCCACGTGTGTGTGCGACAAAGATTTCTTCCACCGAGCTGGTCAATAGTCAGTCGCTCCTGTACCGTGCAATAATCTCGTTGAGTCACTGCTATCTTGGCTACACCAAGTCCGGTACCGTCATTCCCGTATTTTCCTTCCGGAGCAGAAAGACCATACTGAAAATAACGAACTCTGGAAAGGCCACCATGCATATCGCTCTCTCTGATCATGCTTACCCGCAGTCCTCCTGCCAAATAGACTTTCTTTTGGTAATTCGCAGCACCGCTGAATACCTTTCCGTACCGATTGGCTTCATAACTGAAGTTTGTACGTACTCCCTCCGGTGAGAAGATATCGGTTAGGACACCTGTTTTCATATGGTATTCATTGCATTCGCGGGCACTATCTCCATAATGGAAGTAATAATCGTCGTTTACGTAATAACGGCCGTAGGGAATAAAGAGCCGGGTGCCGTTGTTTAATTCATGCTGACCATTATAATATCCCCAATGATCCATTGCCAAGCTGGATACAGGCTGAACATTATCAGGTTTATCATATAAAAAAGAGTATAAACGGCGCTCGGGATCTCTACCGGCAGTAACAGCGATTGAATCTAATTTTGTGAGTTCCGTGTATGCATTGTACCGGGAGATATAGAATTGAAATTTCCGGATAATACTTCCGTCTCTTGACTTGACTGTAATGCTACTTAGGTTGTCTTCCGGGTCCTGCTCAAATAAAACGATACCTCCGTCAAAGTCAATACGCGTTGGCTTGCGTTCGTCCACAAAGTCGGAATCGTAAGGGTTGAAAATCGCATATTCCCGTTCGCTGGGATAAGATGAATTGAGTATCTCGACTTTTCCATCTGTGATATTTCCATAATAGACCCGGCCTCTTTGCTTGATTAGTAGTCTATAGCCTCCATAATAATTAGAACGGGGCATAGGGACATTCACACTGTCCGGACGACGTAAGAAAGTGTTCTCTTTTATTGGAAACCAAGTAGGATCAGATACAGAGCTTCTGCCGCTGCCAACATTATATTCCATTTGATCTTCCAATACAACATAATCAGAAGAATAGCTGGGATTAATTCGCTTTCGCTGTAAACCGCTGTATCTAAATGATATACACGCTCTTGTCTGACGGGAATTAATGCTCTTACACAGCCAGCGGGTATTATAATTTCCGGTCTTCTCCGTATATCCGTCCATTTCTCCACCAAACTCATACCAGACACCATTTTCGTCCTCTATATCGACACCATTTTCGCCAATAAGTTCCCAACCGGAAATTTTTAGAGGCGTATACGGATAGATACCAAAGCCTGCATTGTACGGAGCATTGTTGTATCCCGTATATTTTACTCCTAAATAAAAAGTACCACTTCGGTTAGGTAATTTATAATAGAAATGATCGGGTTCGCTGTCACAATCCTTGTCTTCAATTCGTCTGAAGAAGCGGGTTAGTTCATCGGAGTTACTGTTATTTTTGTTTTTAAGATATTCCAAGGTTCTGTATCCTCCGCGTTTTGCGTCATCCGGAATACCTTTGATTTCCCGCATGACGGAAGGCTCGGCATTTAATGTCCAGTTTGTACCCACCCAGCCGCTTGACTGATGGAGTTTAATTCCGGCAGAATGATAGGTCAAAGTGATAGGAAGCTCTAAATCGCCGGCTTTAATGGTATACAGCGGAATGGTGATATCGGCCAATCCTGTACTATGGTTAACCGGATAGCAAATATATTTTTGTACAGCCGCCGCTTCCGGAGAGACAGGCGAAATTTGAGGTTGGGAGATTTTGATGGGATTATCGGCAGAGACTGTTTCGCAGAATCCTATACAGACGAACAATAAAAGAGTGGCGGTTTGATAAAGGCTTGATAAATTTTTCATAATAGTATTTGAATATAGTGGTCGGTACTCAGATTTTCTCGCCATAGACTTTGCCATTGACAATCAGACGTAATACATAGCGCTCTGATAGCAAAGAATCAATAGCGATGGACTCACGATATTGCCCCGGACGCAATGCTTTCTTCGGGTAAATAGCCAACAGTTCACCCTGAACAGTATATAAGGCCATCTCAACCTCGCAGGAAGTATTCAGCATATATTCTACAACCAGATTATTGCTTTCCTGATAGAATTTACATTTTCCCATCGCATCCTCTAATGAGAATGAGCCATTACGGGATCTATTCTCTCCCGACTGCCGTTGTGTAAGTGTCTCTTCACGCTTCTGCCGATTCTCCGTATCTTCATTCAATGTATAATATTGGTCAACCGGAGGATAGTAGAAAGCAGTCTGAAAATGAGGAATGGGAACACCGTGGCGGATTAGGGTGTTTTCCACTGTCTCTAATACCGGATAACGATAGCCTGAAGCATACCAACTGTAAGTATCGGTCTGTGTAACAAGTGTGTCTGTGTTAATGCGATATGAGATACTGTCCGGAGTGAAACGGCGTAACCACAAGGTGGAGTCTTCTGCCATTACGGATTCGTTGCTCAGGTTCAGATCTTGTACAAACCGTCGTTCTGTATGTATCCGTAATACATCAGGAATAGTATCTCCGGCTATGATCAGGGTTCCTGTTGCATCCACCGAAACGGTGGTTTTGCCTAATAGTTCCATGCCATAGGCATGTTGGTATTCACCGGTATAGCCAAAGTAACTTTCGAAGTGACTACCCAATTGTATGGGATATACGGCCAGAAGTTCAGGATGAATTGCTTTTTGGTAGGTTGATATATTTTCGACTTCGGTTTTCCATAGAGAATCTCCTGCCACACGATAAGTGTATCGGGTTCGATGTTCAGTGCCTGTCAATAGAGAATCATTGCCGGTATAGATCAGTTCATACTGTTCGTCTATAGGAGTCAGGTGGTCGAATTGCCATACTTTTCCCGTACCGCTTTCTCCCGGAGGAAGAAAGCGAATTTCCTGTTTATAGATTTTGTCACCTACCCGGGGGAGGGTGGTCGATTTGTGAAAGAGGGTTTGTGCATGTGAACCGAATAAGTAAAGGCAGAACAAACACATAAATAAAATCTTTTTCATGGCGTTTTTCTTTTGGTTTAGAACAAAAGTAACGCAGGAAAATCAGAATTAATAAGTGAATTCCATAATTGTCAGTAGGGAAAAACCTAAAATAAAAAGGATTAGCGCATGCAGTAACGGTATATCCATAATATACTACCTAATTGGTCCCCAGAATGGTCCCCCAAAAAAGAAATTCCTTGAAAGTACTTGACTTTCAAGGAATTCAAAGTGTTACTTGAGGTTCCTGGCGGATTCGAACCGCCGTACACGGTTTTGCAGACCGCTGACTAAGCCACTCATCCAAGGAACCATTATTTCTCGTTTGCGGTTGCAAAGGTAGTACAAATTTTGAAACTACCAACTATCCGCAGCAATTTTTCTTTGTACTTTTTTTCTTTACATCGCACTCTCCGCGTTTCTTGTCCATCATATCCTTTAGTTCACAGCCACTTACACAGCTGTCACAAGGATTCTGATTTTCTCGCGTACGACGAAAAAAACGAAATATTCCATATATGACGCGGGCAATGCAGAGTACAACCAGTACTCCGACTACCCAATCTTGCCAATTATTCATACAAACAATCCTCCAATCTGATAAACAGCAAATGATACAAGCCAAGCCAATCCCGTTGTGTAACAAGCAGCAAAAAGCGCCCATTTCCAACTACCCGATTCCTGTTTTATAGCCGCTATCGCCGCAATACACGGGAAGTAAATCAATACAAACAACATATAACAGAAAGCAACCAATGGAGTAATCGGAATTCGTTCTGCCAAACTTACTGAATCAGCATCCGGATCATCTGCATATAAGACACCTAATGTACTTACTACCAATTCTTTCGCTCCCACACCGGAAAGCAAGCCAATACCTAGTTTCCAATCAAATCCCAGTGGTTTTATAACTGGCTCTATACCACGTCCCAACTGGCCGATATAAGAATTTTCCTGCTGCTCGGCAACTGTTTCATAAGCATCATGATTCGGATAATACCCCAAGAACCAGATTATAATAGAAGCAATCATAATAATGCCTCCCATCTTTTTCAAATACTGCGCTCCCTTTTCCCATGTGTGACGGAAGATCGATTTTGCTGTCGGCATCCGGTAAGGTGGAAGTTCCATCACAAATGGAGTATCATCACCCTTCACCAGAAACTTGCTAAACAAGCGGGCCATTACCACAGCCAGTACAATACCAATCACATAAATACTTAACAACACCAGACTTGCATTGTTCGGGAAGAAAGCACCCACCAACAATAAATAAATTGGCAGACGCGCACTGCAAGACATCAAAGGATTTACCAACATTGTAATAAGACGGCTCTTCCGGTTCTCAATAGTACGGGAAGCTATAATAGCAGGTACATTGCATCCAAATCCCATAATCAAAGGAATGAATGATTTTCCGTGCAATCCCATTTTATGCATGATTTTATCCATGATAAAAGCTGCACGAGCCATATAACCCGAATCTTCCATAAGAGAAATGCAGAAATACAAAATCAAGATATTCGGCAAAAAGACAATAACCGCTCCTACCCCACCAATAATTCCATCAATCAGCAAATCTTTAAATGGACCTTCCGCCATATTATTGCGTAACAAGTCACCAATCTGCTCGACAAGCCATTCAATCCCCATCATCGGATATTCTCCAATGACAAACGTACCCTCAAACATCAGATACATAAAAAGGAAGAAAATAGGAAATCCCCAGACACGGTGAGTTACGATCGAATCCAGCACTTTTGTTGTCTGCGCCTGCTCCAAGTGATTATCTGTGAATGTCTCCTTCAGTGCACCACTGATAAATCCATATTTAGCATCCGTAATAGCCGATTCACAATCCTCATTCATTGTGTCCTGAACACGCTTCGACATCTTATCACGGACATGGAATATCTCATCCGCATTTGGTAATGTCCGCACAATGCGCTCAATGTCAGGATCATTCTCCAACAATTTAATGGATAGGAAACGGGTAGAATATTTATGACGGATAAATTCGTTTTTGGACACTTCACTTTTTACAGCTTCAATCGCTTTTTCGATATCAGGACCATGATTGATATGAATATGCCGGAAGACACGCCCCGTCTTTTTATGTTCACGTACATAATCTTCCAAATGCTCTTCCTCGTGGTTCTTACGATCTTCCAGAGAATCATGCCATTCGGTCAAATCCTTAAGAACTTCCGGAT
>ENA-UEPL01000370-UEPL01000370.1-human-gut-metagenome-genome-assembly--contig:-NODE-370-length-41313-cov-6.093389_pt1 | contig 41313 bp, 60 predicted proteins | sample MGYA00242896_ERZ507908 | MGnify/ENA primary metagenome ERZ507908 (study PRJEB26167, sample SAMN06115518) | human gut metagenome | host: Homo sapiens | place: China:Chongqing | collected 2015-08-20...
CTCGGTTTCGGTTCCAGCGCCTGATGCAATCTGTGATTCGATCTCGGAAACGGTTTCTGACGTAATATCTTGTGATTGTTCACTGATCACCACATTAGAAGGAGACGTAGTTTCTGACTTGATAAAGGAATTAACTGAACACAGTATAATGCCAATAACACCAAAAGCGAATGAAATTACTAATATTAAGAATTTTCTATTTTTTCTGTGGATGAAAAAGTCAATACATCCTAAAATGATCCCTATCCATACTAACGATTCTGTGAAAGAAAGTGCTCCCAATACAGTAAATATGAGAGATGCTATACTTAATTTAGTATTTTTATTTTGGGGCTTGTTCTTTTTTGAATTACCGCTTGGTGGTGTAACAGGTATATTTTCTTTGCTAACAGTAGTGGGTGCTTCTTCTGATGTTTCTGCGACAAGTGGCATTCCACAATTGGGACAGGTTGTTGCCTTGTCAGAAATTTCTTTCCCACATTCGGGACATGTAATAAGTGCCATGATGATTCCCTCCTCTTTGGTTTTATTTGTACGCTATAATAGCGACATGGCTTATTTCATTCTCAGCTCAATCAGATTCTGTCGATAACCGAGTGATCGAGCAACCTGATTTATGGTGCAATCCTGGTATTCCAGCAAAACTTCATCTGATATCAATAATTCCATTGCAAACTTATTGGCTTCGATCTCATTTTTTGAGTTGAGCAGCAGTGTTTTATTTCGAATAAAATAACAGTTTTCCTTTCTGTGCAGGATTGCGTGCCCGAGCTCGTGAGCCATTACCAGTTGTTTATCGTGGTACGATAGGTTCTGGTTCAAAAAAATGTATCTGTGATTCTTTAAAAACATATAACAGCCCTCATATTTCAGATCACCGAACTGATATAAAATATTCAAACGGTCGGCAATTTCAAAAGGGTCTGATGTGTTATATTTTCGTTTATAGTAGTTGACAATCTTTTTGATGTCCTGCAATCAAATCACCTACTTTTTATATTTCTTAGGAGTGTATTTCTCCTTGTTGATTATTTTCAGGCGGCGCAGGGCAATCTGGAGCTCGTCGCGGAACAGATCAGCGGCTTCCGGATCAAGGGCTTCGCCGTTGTAGCTGGCAGGACCATCTTCACCGGCGGTGAGCTTTGCCATGATGTTGTCAACGTCTTTGGCGATGTCACGTTCATCTTTGGGCGTGATGCCTTCTGTTTTTTCATCAATTAAATCTGTTTTACCTATATTAAAGTAATCAGCTAAAAGTTGTACTTTCCCCATTCGAGGAAGAGCTATCCCCTGACACCATGTATTGAATGTTTGTGGAGAAACTCCAATAGCATCTGCAACTTCCTTTTGCGTTTTGTTATTCAAGGAAAGATAATTATTTAAGTTTCTTGAAAATATCTTTTTCTGTTCTTCATCTGCCATAACGATACCTCCTATTTGGATAATACAATAAAATAGTATTAAAAGCAACAAAAAGTCAAAAAATAATTGATTTTAGTATTGACATCAAATTTAATTTGATTTATTATAATAAACGAAAGGAAGGTGGTTTGAATGGATAAATTTCAAATAAGTCTGGCGGCTGCGCGAGTTAATGCCGGACTTACACAGGAAGAAGTCGCAAAAGCCATGAAAGTCGGGAAACAGACGATTGTGAGTTGGGAAAAAGGTAATTCAGAACCTAAGATGTCCCAGAGCAGAGAATTAAGCGAACTTTATAAGATTCCGCTGGATTATATTTTTTTACCCACAAAATCAAATTAAAATTGATTCCAAAGGAGGGAACCAAAATGGAAACATTAAGCTATTTAAGGGGAAGAGAACGAGAAATCGAGATCGGCGAAGAATATTACCTCGGACAGCTCTGGGACGGAAGCGGAGATGCTGAGGATATCATCGAGGAAGATGGGAAAGGGTGCGTCTGGGTCGGAGACGACGAGGATGGCACGCCGGTGCTCGTAGGATTTACCTACGAGGAACTGGATCCAGAGGAGCTGATGGATACGGTTGTAACCGTGACAGATATCTTTTAATAAGATGAGCGACTTTGAAAAAGGCAAAATCTGCGGTTACGGCGAGGCGATCGCAGAGATGCGGGAAGCTGTAGAGGAAACGGGGGGCAGAAAATGATTCTGAAAGAACTGCTAAAGGTAGCCAGCGGCACGCTGGTAGAGCTTGAGATCGAAGCGGGAGACATGATTCTTCGGACAGAAACCCTTGCAGAAGTCATGATGAGGAATCTGAACGAAGAGAAAAAGAACTGCGAAGTAACAAAACTTGGAGCGAGCGAGAGGACGCTGATAGTCCGAATTAAGGATGAAGGCAAAGCATATTCGGACAAGCGGGCGACCTGGGGATGGAGGAAATGAACTATGTACCTCGAAGAGCGCGTGCAAGCGCTGGAAATGCAGATCGAGTTGCTGCAAAAGCAGCTTGAGAGCCTGCAGGGCGCAGGAGAAGAGCTGTTCCTGACGCCAAAAGAAGCAGCGCAGCTGATGCGCTGCAGTGTCCAGACCATTTATTTAAAGGTTCAGTCCGGCGACATACAGGCGGACATGAGCACGGGGCGGGCGAGAATCCCACGGTCGCAGTTTTACCGGAAAAAGGAGATTCCGAAACAGCCGCCCCTGAAAAGGGTAAAACCGGAAAAGCCCATAACCGGAATCGAGGATATCCGAAAGCAGATGTTCGGGTAAGAAAGGAGAATTACATGGAAGACCTTATGTTAGTAATTGGGACAAACTGCCTGACAGCGGCAGCGATCCTGTGGGAGACAACAGACCTGCAGTGGTTCCCGGCGACGCTGGCAATTACCGCAGCGGCAGCGTTTCTGATCTGTGCGCGGGAAATGGTCAAAAAAAATGATGCAGAGCTGTGATCTTGGCGGATTGGCTCTGCATCGGACGATCTTTATATAAAGATCATTTTTATTATAACCGAGAAATGGAGAAAAAGCAATGGAAGAAGTAAGAGCAGTTATTACCCAGCAGGAGGGCACAGTATCCTGCAATTTTGAAGAAGTAGAAGCCTACATAAAGGATCGCCTGAAAGAATATGACGGTGCTATCTTTACAGAGGAAAGCAAGGGATACGCTAAAAAAGAGCTGGCAAAGCTCCGGGCGGAGAAGAAAGAGCTGAACGACAATCTCCGAGATGCGAAAAAGAAATACATGGCTCCTTGGGATACTTTTGAGCCGAAGGTAAAAGAGCTGATTAACCTGTTTGACGAGCCAATCACCTTAATTGACGGACAGGTCAAAGCCTTTGAAGAAGACCGAATTGTGCAGAAAAAAGCGCTGATCGAAGCCATTTACACGGAGCTGGTCGGTGATCTGGCGGACATTATCCCATTGGAGCGGATTTATAACCCGAAATGGGAAAACGCCACTACAAAAGAAAAGGCAATCCGGGAAGAGGTTTTAGCACAGGCAACGGCGGCACGGATTGCATTGGATACCATCCGCGGGATGCGCTCGGATGCCGAATCTAAAGCGCTGGATGTATACAAGCAGACTTTAAGTTTGCCGGAAGCGATCTCCTGCATTAACGCCTACGAAGCTCAGAAAGCGGAAATCCTTCGAAAGGAGCAGGAACGGCAGCGCGAGGAAGAGCTGGAACGTATCCGCCGGGAAGAACGCGAGAAGCTGGAAGCGGAACGGAAAGCACTGGAAGAACGGGAAGCGCAGCGCCGGGCGGCAGAGGAAGCCATCGAAGCGCAGCGCCGGGCGGCAGAGGAAGCCCTCGAAGCACAGCGCAGACAGCTGGAAGCAGAGAAACAGGCAGCTGTAGAGCAGGCGCGGGAAACTGGGGCACAGGAAGTTATCGAAAGCCTGACTCCGGACGCAGAAAATGACACGCGGCTCTATGAATACAGAGTGGCATTGTCCGAAAAAGGAAAAGAATCCTTTGAAATGTATCTGGATAGTGTTGGAATCGACTGGGAGATGATTTGATGGAAAACATGACTATCTACGACGCTTGCCGCAGCGTCCCGGAAACCGCGAAAAAGGCGATTACGGCGGGGCGGCTGAAAGGCAAGACCGACATAAATCCGATGTGGCGTATTAAGCGCCTGACGGAACAGTTCGGACCCTGCGGAATTGGCTGGTATTACAAACCAGTTCGGAAATGGATGGAAACGCACGGAGACGAAATCGCAGCGTTTGTGGACATCGAACTGTATGTAAAGATCGGCGGAGAGTGGTCGATGCCGATCGCTGGAACCGGCGGAAGTATGTTCGCAGCGCGGCAGAAAGACGGCGTTTATGTATCGGACGAGTGTTACAAGATGGCGACCACGGATGCGATCTCTGTAGCCTGCAAACAGCTCGGCGTCGGAGCAGACGTCTACTGGGATGCAGACCGGACAAAATACGATGATCCGAAATCGCCAACCACTATGCAGCAGGCAGAAGCCCCGGTAGATAAGCAGCGGGCAGAGCTGATCGGGCAGATGCAGGCGGAGCTGCAGCGTACCGGATACGGTGCGAAAGCCGTCCTGAAAACATACAAAGCGTCCGATTTGGGGAGCCTAAGTAACTTGCAGATTAAAGACTGCATAAAGAGGCTTAAAGGCTTGCCTGACAGAGAGGTAAGCGCATGAGGTGTATGGCGGAGATTGCCGACATCGGCATGACGATCGATAAAAAGCTCCGGTTGACTCTGAATCTACAGGGCGCATCACTGGTACAGCTGGTGCAGCTGCAGAAAGATGGGCAGCTGGATGTGATCCTGAAAAAGCACTCCGATAAAAGGAGTTTGGATGCCAATGCCTACTACTGGAAATTGCTGGGAGAGCTGGCGAAAGCCCTGCAGACCAGCAATGAAGAGCTACATAACCAGCTCTTAGACAGTTATGGCACGCTGGCGGAGGACGAGGACGGCAACTGCATCATCCACTTTTTACCAGAGACGGAAGATTACCTTCGATACAAGCACGAGCATTACAAACCGACCGGAATCATCGTCGAGTTTGAGGGCGTGCGGTACTGTAAATTTTACCGGATTAAAGGCTCGAGCCAGTACAACACGCGGGAAATGTCCCACCTGATAGAAGAGCTTGTGTCGGAGTGTAAAGAGTGGGATATCGAGACACTGCCGCCAGCAGAAATAGAAAGGATGATGGTGCAGTATGCGAAAAAGCATGATGTCACGCCGCTTGGAATTTAACCCAGAAACCCGCCGGAAGATTATAGAGCGGGATCAGGACTGCTTTTTCTGCCGCCGCCTGTACCACATGGATCACGCCTTACCGGGCGATCTTGTACCAAAGGACATAATGCACGTCGTAGCCCGCAGCCACTTAGGGCTTGGCGTAGAGCAAAACGGCGTGCTGGGATGCAGATACCACCACAGTTTATTAGATAACGGTAACAAGGGACTGCATCGGGAAATGGATAGTATGCTGCAGGACTACATGCGGGAGCTTTACCCCGGATGGACCCCGGACAGCGTTACCTATCATAAATGGTTGTAACACCAGCCTGCGGGCAAAAGAAACTACTGATTCGGGACTTGTTGGGGAATATATATCACGGCTGTGACAGGTGACCTCCTGTTACCCCAGCGCCGGGGGCAAGCGGCGCATCCCCAACTGGAGAAAGATCATGAACATTTTAGACTACATTCCGACTGGTCATAAAAATGCTGTTTCCAGACGTTGGCTGCAGACGGCGACACGTTTAAACGACCGGAAGATCAGGGACATGATATCTGCGGTAAATACCGGCGGTGAAGACAATGAGCTGATTATAAACCTGCAGGACGGCAAGGGATACTTCCGACCGGCGCCTGGCGAAGATAGGCTTGTCGGTGTCTGGAAAGCTATGGAAAGTTCCAGACGCAAATCGGTAAATGCAAATGTCGAAGCTGCGCAGCGGTATTTGAACCGGAATAAGAAACCATGTAAGAAACCGGAAAGCGAACTGGAAAAGAACCAGATCACAATGGATGAATGGCTTGCGAGCCTGAATGGAGGCGGATAAGATGCCAAACAGGATTTTAAAAGAATCTATCTGCCGATCAGATACGATTGACCAATTAACCTGGTTTGAAGAAGTCCTGTTCTATCGCTTAATCGTAAGTTGCGACGATTATGGGAGATTTGACGGAAGGCCTGCGGTTATCCGCGGGACATGCTTTCCGCTTAAAGATATTACATGCAAGAGCATCGCTGATGCCCTGCAGAAGTTAACGTCTGTAGGCTTGGTCCGAGAATATTATGTTCAAGGAAGACCGTACCTGCAAATGATAACTTGGGGAGATCACCAGCAAGTGCGTGCAAAAAAAAGTAAATATCCAGCGGAAGATAGCAACTGTGAAAATCTGATATCATCTGATATCAATTGTAATCAAATGATATCAAGTGATTGCAATAGTTCTCGTAATCCAATCCAATCCGAATACGAATCCAAAACAATATCGCGCGAGGAACCAGAGCGGTTTGAGGACTTTGCTGCAGCGTACCCGAAAGCAGGAGCAGACCTGCCGGGAGTAGCTGTGGAATACTTAAATACCCTGCGGATGGGTGTAACTGCGAATGATCTTGTACAAGCAGCACAGAACTACGCAGAAGCCTGCCAGATCAGGGGAACGCAGGAACGGTATATCCTGAACGCTGAAAATTTTCTGCGAAAGCTGAAATTTGACGAGTATCTGCCAGAGAAGTACAAGAAGCCGAAGCCGCCAAAGCGGCAGCAGACCAGCGTTGACCAGTATAACCAGTTCATGAAAGCTGACTACGACATGGACAGCCTGGAAGCTGCCCTGCTGGGAAAGTGAGGCGGATATGAGAGCAGCAAAGGATTGTGCCTATCCGGACTGCGAAGCCTGCCAGCATCCAGATTGTATCATGTCGGAGACCGACATAACGGCGCTGTTAAAACGCAGACGGAGGCAAGCGGATCCGGAAGCATATCGGCAGAAACAGCGGGACTACAGGAGCAGGCTAAAAGCAACGCTGCCGCATTGTGATAACTGCGAGTGCTGCGTACTAGTACGCAAGGAGAAACAGGACGGATACCGGAGGCTGTGCATTGTGGAGATGCGTCTGATCGAACAGAAGGTAGCCAACAGTCCTCAGTGGTGCAGGAAGAGAGGACAGAATGGGACGTAAAATTATCCTGTACGACCTGTACAAGGACGACGAATATCAGGGACGGTACAAAGCAAAAGAGCTTATGTATTTGCTGGGCATGTCCCGAGAGACCATAGCCAGCCGGGTTTACCACGGGGTAAAAACAAAGGATGGCTACGAGATTATGAGAGCAGAGCCGGACGGATGGGCAGAGAGCTGGGAGCGGGCATGTGCGCCGCTTAGAAGAAAATAACAGCGAACAGCGTACAGCGTATGAGCTATCGGTGCAACTGACCAGAAGAAAGGAAGAGGGAGAGACAGAAAATGAGCGTTGAACGTATTGGTAAAGGCTATGTAAAAATCTGCGTGAGTGAGGAAGAGTTAGAGAACAGCATAGCTGGGCTTAGCCAGTTAAAGCCTATTTTGCAAGCGCAAGTAATGAAAGGTAACGGGAGAAACACAAAGCAGGGGCTTATTGATGCAACAGAGCTTGGAAAACATTTTGATACAGCGATAGACGCAATGGTAATGCTTTTGACTGGGTTAAGGGGAGAAAGCGAGGCACAGAATGAAAAGTAAAACAATTATAATAACTGTATTAGTAGTCCTGACGGGTGTGCTATTGTACCGGATTTATAAAGCCGGAGAAAGCATCGTCCTGGAGCAGGATATTGACAGGATAGGGCAAAGGAGACAGGACAATGGCAATATGGATTAAAACGCCGCCGGATGCCGAACCGGTATGGATGGCGGCAGATAACCGGATCAGGGAGCTGGCGCTCTCGATCGAACGGCGTGCAGGTATCGCACCGGATGCGGATGGGCTTCGGCAAATCCGGGAGTGGGCAACAGAGATTGTTTGCCAGTGCGACATGGTGGAGCGTGTTCAGGGACAGGCAGAACCGGCGTGGAAGAGCGAGCTGCAGGATGCGTTCCTGCGGGGCAGCAGGGTGTAAGGAGGTATACGATATGACGTTGGTAGAATTAGAAAAGATTATTAACGACGCAATAAAGGAAAGCCTGAAAGAAGAAATGGAGAAGAAACAACCTGTGATTGGGATGAGCACTCGGGAAGCAATCGAAAAGCAGGTTCCCTTAAAAATAAAACCACATGATCCGGGTTTTAATTGTGCAAAATGCGTATGCGGGCATATATTTTCCGTATATCACGGCAACGGATATTATTCGCTGCCGGAGAAGCGGAAAACGAATTATTGTCCGGACTGTGGGCAGCGTTTGCTTTGGGAGGAATAACATGGAAAACATATTATTTGTAGGGCTCTTTTATGGCTTTCTGATCCTTCTGATCGGAGCATTTATGTAAAAGGTACCCTATTATTTGTGCGAGACAACAGGATGTAAATAAAAATCGAAAGGAGACGGAGCTTCCCGGGAAGATGCGCATCGGCTCCTTGAAAGAAAATGATAAACGGAGAATTGATTGTTGATAATTTTGCCGGCGGAGGCGGAGCATCCACCGGAATCGAAATGGCAACAGGGTACAGCGTAGATATTGCAATTAACCATGATCCAGAAGCAATTAGGATGCATAAAGCGAATCATCCAAACGCAATACATTACTGCGAAGATGTATGGCAGGTGGATCCAGTTGCAGCCTGTAAAGGGTATCCAGTAGGCCTTGCATGGTTTTCACCAGATTGTAAGCATTTCTCAAAGGCGAAAGGCGGTAAGCCAAAGGATAAGTTTATCCGAGGCCTTGCGTGGGTAGCCTGTCGGTGGGCGGGACTTGTCCGACCGAGAGTAATTATGTTGGAAAATGTGGAGGAATTTAAGACCTGGGGACCGCTTAACCGAGGGCATCATCCGATTAAGGCGAAACAGGGTAAAACCTTTGAAAAATTTGTGAAGCAGCTTACAGATTTGGGTTATGAAGTGCAGTTCAAAGAACTGGTGGCGGCCGACTATGGCGCTCCCACCATGCGCAAAAGATTTTTTATGATTGCCAGGTGCGATGGAAAACCTATTGTCTGGCCGGAACCGACACACGGACCGGCAGACAGTGAAGCGGTAAAGGCAGGATTGCTTAAGCCATATGTGGGAGCATACACACAGCTTGACTTTTCTCTCCCGTGTCCATCCATATTTGATACTTCGGAAGAAATCAAGGAAAAGTACGGAATCCGGGCGGTGAGACCACTTGCACCAAAAACAATGGAGCGTATCGCGCGAGGGCTAAAAAAGTTTGTTCTTGAAAATCCAGAGCCATTTATCATTCAGTGTAATCACGGAGGAGAGCGCAGACCCAGCGACATCCGGGAACCTATGCCGACCATAACCGGAAAACACGGATATGGAGTGGTAGAACCTTATATGATACCTATTGGTTATGGGGAGAGAGTCGGACAAGCCCCCAGAATACATGATGTAAAGAATCCACTGCCGACTATTGTAGGAGGTGGAAAACATTATCTGTGCGAGCCGTACATGGTACAGATCGGGCAGACTGGATTTACGGCAGACAGGAGTAAGGATGTGAAAGAACCGCTCACAACCATAGTGAGCAAGAATGAGCATTGCCTTATCAGTCCAACGCTGATCCAGTATCATTCCGAAACGGCACAGGGAGAAGTCCGTGGGCAGACGATTAAAGATCCGATTATGACAGTAGATGGGGCAAATCGGTACGGACTGGTTACATCATTTTTGCATAAATACTATGATGGCGGCTACAAAGGCGCAGGAGACAGTGTAGAAAATCCATTGCCAACTGTTACATCATGGGATCATAACAGTGTAGTTACAGCAAATCTTATCCAGATGAACAACCATTGTGATGGAAAGGATATTAAGCAGCCTTTGCCAACAATCACAGCTGGAGACGGACATTTTGGAGAGGTAAGAGCCTTTCTGGTGAAATACTATGGACAGGGAACCGGTCAGGACGTAAAGGAGCCTCTTGATACAATACCGACACATGACAGATTCGGATTGGTGACGATTGCAGGCGTGGACTATCAAATCGTGGACATCGGGATGAGGATGCTGGAGCCAAAAGAATTGTACGGCTGCCAGGGATTCCCTGATGATTACATAATCGACCATGACTATACCGGCAAAACATATCCAAGGAGCGAGCAGGTGCGCAGATGCGGCAATGCAGTATGTCCGCCAATACCGGCGGCATTGGTAAAGGCGAACCTGCCTGAATTATGCGTGGCAGAAAGGCAGCCAATCTGCAGACTGGATAGGGTACAGCCAGAAGAGTCTGGACAGATGCGCTTTGCATAGTAATAGGAGAGCGTGAATGTATAAAAACGCAGAGGGCTACCGAGATGAAACAGCCTGTCGTGCAATAATCGCGGTAGCAAGAGAAGAGAGAATAAAGCGCAGGAAACTGCAGGAGGACAAGAATATGGGAACAGAAAATAAAACCGGAGAGGTTTGGAGAACACGAACTGTCACAGGGACAGAGAAGATTGTGCTGGTGGTAGCAGACCACGGGGCAATGGCGTATGTAATTCACTTGGCGGAAGAAGGCGTACACACAGACATCGAGGTAAACTGCGAGGGTCTGCGGTACGGGTTCAGCGATCGAATGTACTATGTACCATCCAGAAGTTTTGAGGAATACCTCCGCACAGTAACAGATGAGCAGCTGGCAGATGTGAAAAACAAGCTTGCGGCGTCGATTGGAATCGAACCGCAGATCGTAGAAAAAGAAGTAATACGGGAAGTGCCTACGGAAACTCCTAGTGCCGCAGTTCCGGCAGAACCAGAAAAAGTGCATGATGTGGCAGAGGTGCAGGAGTTGACTATCCGGGCAGAAAGAGCAGAAGCACTGCTGGAAGAGTACAGAGAGCTGTATAAAAACGTAATCGAAAAAATCTGACCTTATTAAGGTGGGATAAGAAAATGGACAAAAAGGATATTTTAGGAATATTGGGCAGAATAGCGGCTGCGGCTTGGCTGATACTATTTATTCTGGCGTTTAGTATGGACCGCTCCAGCAGAATGGGAGATGTGTTAATACTCTCAGCCTTTGCTGGGGTGTTGCCTATGATTTTCTTTGGAATGTGTGATTGATTCGTTTTATTTTATAAAAACAAAAAGCGAGTATTTAGGCGAATAATCCGGAAAGGGAAGAGGAAATGAAAGAACAGAAATTATATGTGTGCGATTTTTGCGGGACACAGTACAAGGATAAAGAAAAGGCGCGGATATGTGAGAAAGGGCATAAAGTGTATAATAGAATTTCTGATGTCAGATACCATGCCGGAGTAATGTTACCGGATCGTGTGGAAGTTGAGTTTACGGACGGATCGCGTCGCTGGTATAAGCTCTAAATGATATTTAAGTAAGCAAATGGATGAGAAAGAAGGTGGCACCGATGGATAAAAACATCCTAAACGACTACATAGACGCCTGTGAGCTGATCCGGGAGACCGAGCAGCAGATCAGGCGGCTGCAGGATAAGCAGAGTGAGACAACGCAGGACAGCGTAAGAGGCAGCAACCCGGAATTCCCATACAACGCGCAGCATTTCAAAATCGAGGGGACAACCTTTTCGATGCGAGACGACGCGCGCCTACTGGAAAAGAAAAAGCTACTGGCAGACCGCCGGGCGGCTGCCGAAGAAACACGGGTGCAGGTGGAACGCTGGATGGTTACGATCCCGGCACGGATGCAGCGGATTATCCGGTGGAAGATTTTCGAGGGACTTACATGGGAAGAGACGGCGGCGAAGCTGGGGCGGAAGGCGACCGGGGACAGTGTACGAAAAGAATTTGATAATTTCATGAAAGCAGTATAAAGTTTTTCCGTTTTTTCCGTTTTTTCCGTTCTAAATGTTATATAGTATATACTGCAAGCAGTGAAAGAATTTACTTCCCCTGAAAATGATGATTTCTGCAGGATACCCAGTCAAAAGGCTGGGTATTTTTGCATTAGAAAGGAAACAGGATGAACTACAGAGATCAGCGCAATTACGAGAATCTGACAAAAAGAATATACCCGGGCGTTGGCGCGTATGACATCCCGCAGTTGGAACCTGTCCAGTTCGACAGGGAAGCATGTGAGTTCATTCCGTTCAGCGCAGCGGCACGATGCAAGGACCGTGCAGGCAAGGGAGTACACTTTTTTATTGACGATTATCGGTTCACGCGGTTGTGGAGCGCACCAGACAACTACCTGCCGATGCTGCAGGAATTTAAGTATGTAATGACACCGGATTTTAGCATGTATACCGACTATCCAAAAGGAATACAGATATACAATCATTACAGGAAGCACTGGATCGGCGCATACCTGCAGGAATATGGTGTGCAGGTGATCCCGACGATCTGTTGGAGCGACGAAAGTAGCTACGAATGGTGCTTTGATGGAGAACCGGAACATAGTGTTGTAGCCGTGTCCAGCGTGGGCACGCAGCTAAACCGGAAATCGAAAGAGCTTTTCGTGAAAGGGTACAATGCGATGGTGGAGCGATTACACCCGGAGACGATTATCTTTTACGGGAACGTCCCTGCGGAGTGCATGGGTAACATTGTACGCATCCGGGCATTTCAGGAGAAGTTTAACGAGGCGAAATGCAATGGGTGGTAGAGGGGCGGCGAGCGGCGTTAGTGTAAGCGGAAAGAAGTACGGAACGGAATTTAAAAGTCTTTTAAAGGCGGAAAACATTAAGTTCGTCAGATATAATGATTCCGGTTCTGCAAAAACACCAATGGAGACCATGACAAAAGGTCGCGTGTACGTAACAGTGAATGGAAAAAACGAGCTTTCCGCAATCACATATTATGATTCTACGAATAAAAGAAAGAAGCAAATTGATTTACTACATGCTCACAATGACATGAAGCCGCATACTCATCACGGTTATATCCATAATGAGAATGATAGCGTTAAAGGAGCAGCAAAATTAACTGCCAAAGAAAAACGCATGGTTGAGCGAGTAAAGGAAGAATGGTATAATAGGAATGGCAAATAGTGGCGTAGGGTGAGCGTACCTTGATAGAGGGGGCTCCGGTTGAAATCCGGACGTTTGCCAGAGAGATCCAGAAATGGGTCTCTTTTTTGCGTGCAAGAAAGGAGGCAGCCAGATGGCGACTAAAAAGGCAGGCGGAAGGCTGCCGAGATATAAAACAAAAGAAGAGATCGAAGAGAAGATCGAAGCATATTTTCGAAGTTGCGAAGGGGAAATCCTACTGGACGAGAATGGAAACGCTGTAACGGATAAGGGCGGGCGACCGATCCTGATCCATCAGAGACCGCCCACCGTGACGGGGCTGGCGCTTGCACTGGGATTTACAAGCAGACAGGCACTTTTAAACTATCAGGCGAAACCAGAATTCGTTGACACGATTACGCGCGCGAAGTCAATGGTAGAAGCCTACACCGAAGAACGGCTCTTTGATCGGGACGGCAGCAACGGGGCGCAGTTCAGCTTGCGAAATAATTTCCGTGGCTGGAATGAACGGCAGCCGTCTGAGTTAGATATAGAAGAGCAGAAAGCCCGCATCCGACAGATTAACACGAACACAGATCTGTTGAAAGCGAAAGCAGAGCTGAACAACACGGATGAAGAGGTCGCTGATGATGGATTTTTGGAAGCGCTGAAAGGCAGTGCCGCAGAGGATTGGGATGAAGAGGATTAAGCAGCTGTTTCATTTCCAGCCATTTTCTAAAAAGCAGCGAAAAATCCTGAATTGGTGGTGCCCGGAATCCCCGGTAAAGGATTATGACGGAATCATTGCAGACGGCGCAATCCGATCGGGGAAGACTGTGAGCATGTCGCTGTCCTTTGCGATCTGGGCAATGGATACGTTTAACGGACAGAATTTTGCCATGTGTGGCAAGACGATCGGTTCATTCAGACGAAACGTTCTGTTTTGGTTGAAGCTGATGCTGAAAAGCCGCGGGTATCAGGTCTCAGATCACAGGGCGGATAACCTGGTGATTATCAGCCGTGGGGATGTGGAGAACTATTTTTACATTTTCGGCGGAAAAGATGAACGATCACAAGACCTGATTCAGGGTATTACGCTGGCGGGTGTTTTTTTTGACGAAGTGGCGTTAATGCCGGAAAGCTTTGTAAATCAGGCAACCGGACGCTGTTCTGTACAAGGGTCAAAATACTGGTTTAACTGTAACCCAGACGGTCCGTATCACTGGTTTAAAATAAACTGGATCAATAAATCGATCGGATACCTCGGAAAAGAAAAGACAGAGAAGGTCAGGGCGAAAGCCGCAGCAAAAGGGCAGGAAGCAGGGCTAAAAAATATCTTGTATGTCCACTTTACGATGGACGACAATTTGAGCCTGTCAGAAGAGATCAAAGCCAGGTACCGCAGCATGTACACAGGCGTGTTTTTCAAACGCTACATTTTAGGTCTGTGGGCAATGGCGGAAGGAATTATCTACGATATGTTTGACGCTGACAAGCATGTGCAGAAGATAACAGATTTCTTCCGGTGCCTGAAAGACGGCGGGCGATATGTAAGCTGCGACTATGGTACGCAAAACGCAACTGTTTTTTTACTGTGGAACAAGGGCAACAACGGGAAATGGTACTGCGTTCGGGAATATTATTATTCCGGGCGTGCGAAGGGGAAACAGAAAACAGATGGAGAATATGCAGATGATTTTGAAAAGTGGCTGGATGGCGTCCCGATCAGAGCAGTGATTGTAGACCCGGCAGCCGCTTCTTTTATCGCGGAACTGGGGAAACGTGGATATCGTGTCCTGAAAGCAGACAACGATGTGGAGGATGGCATACGAGAGGTTGCCTCCATGCTTAACATGGGCTTGCTGGTATTTTGCGATACCTGCATCAATACGATCATGGAATTTGGATCCTACATCTGGGATGAAAAAGCAGCACAGCGGGGCGAAGACAGACCGGTAAAAGAAAATGACCACGCGATGGACGCAGTGAGATATTTTGTGTATACAATTCTGAGTAAGCGGACAGGGCGTGTGAAAAACAAAGCAAAACACGGCTTTGATTAAAGCGAGGTGAAAGGGATGTATAAGTTTACAATGCCCGCGGACAAGTGGGATGAAACAGCGCCGGACAAGCAGGCAATCCGGCTGCTGATCATGAAGCATCAGAAGTTTAGGGAGAAGCTCGCAAAAAAGAAAAGGTATTATGAAGGTGAGCATAAGATACTGGATGAAGCGGAGCGCAAAAATAAGCTGGTGTGTAACCATGCAAAGGACATTGCGGACACGGCATCCAGTTATTTTATTGGGAATCCGGTATCCTACAAGAGCAACGCAGACATCGCTGCACTGACGGAGCCGCTGGAACTTGCCGGGGCAGACGAGGCGGACGGGGATAACGGTCTGGATTTGTCTATTTACGGGCTCGCTTTTGAGTATATTTACGCAAAAGAGGGCGAAACCGATCTGATTATAAAGAATCTGTCCCCGGAAAATACCTTTATGGTATACGACGACAGCATCGAAGAAAACGAGCTGTTTGCTGTGTACTATTCCATTCGCAAGGACGACGGGCACGATACAAAAATTATATACGTCGCCACCGTCGTTACGAAGAATTTCCGGTATGTGCTGGACATCGAGGATATCGAGGGACCACAGGCACTGCTGGAAGAGCCAGAACCACACTACATGGACGAAGTGCCGATTGTTGCATATCAGAACAACAAGCTTGGTATTGGGGACTATGAGCTGCAGATCCCGCTTATCGACGCGTACAACGCTCTGATGTCCGACCGTGTGACGGATAAAGAGCAGTTTGTAGATGCGATCCTTGCCCTATATGGCTTTATGCTGGGGGACGAAAATGGAAAAGATGCAGACGGTAGGACAGCGCCGCAGCGGTTAAAAGAAGATAGGCTGCTGGAAATGCCTGCAGATGCGAGGGCGGAATACATCACGCGTACGTTTGATGAATCCGGTGTTGAAATCCTGAAAAAGGCAATCGAGCAGGACATCCACAAATTTTCCCATATTCCGTGCATGTCCGATGAATCGTTTGGAGGTAATGTGTCGGGAGTAGCGATGGAGTTTAAACTCCTTGGAATGGAAAACATTACGAAGATTAAAACGAGGTATTACCGCAAGGGGCTGCGCAAGCGGCTCCGTATTTTTGCCAATTTCCTCTCTAAAAAGGGGATTGCGGTAGATATTACAGGTATTACGCCGACCTTTACCCGCGCGATGCCGAAAAATCTGCTGGAAATTAGTCAGATCGTAAGTAACCTGTGGGGTAAGGTAAGCCGGAAAACGTTGCTGTCTCAGGTTCCTTTTGTGGATGATGTGGACGAAGAGATTAAAGCTGTGGAAAAAGAAGAGCAGGAGAATCTGGAAAAGCAGCAAGCCATGTTCGGGCTCAGCAGCAATACGCCGCCGGACACACCGTCAAAGGATGATGTAGATGAGTGATTACTGGGAACGTCGGAAAGCGCAGCAGATGTTTGAGTATATGGCTGGAGCGGAAGAGCGGGCGGGTAGCATCGCAAAGCTGTATCTGCAGGCATCCCGGTATTTTGCCGGGAAGATGGATACAATCTTTGAACGGTACCGGAAGCAGAACGGTCTAAGCGAAGCGGATGCAAGACGGCTTCTGAACCAGATCAGAACGCCGGGAGATATCGACGAAATAAAACAGCTGTTGAGGCAGGCGACAGAAGACGGGGACAGCGAAAAGCGCAAACAGCTCCTTACGGAGTTGGAAGCTCCGGCATACCGGGCGAGACTGGAACGGCTGCAGCGGATGTATGGCAATCTGGATCAGGTTATGCAGAATATTTATAAGCAGGAGCAGATTGAGCACGAAGCATGGTATTTAGAACTGGCAGCAGACGCTTATTATCATTCTGTGTTCGATCTGCAGGAGCAGACTGGTCTTGCATATTCATTTGGATACATATCCCCGCAGATGATAGAGCGTGTTATTAACAGCCGGTGGAGCGGTGCGAACTACTCCGAGCGAATATGGGGCAACACCCAGAAGCTCGCGGACACCCTGAAACAGGAATTACTGTTAAGCCTGGTAACGGGAAGGACAGACCGGGAAGCGGCAGAGGTATTTGCGCAGCGCTTTGCTGTGGGCGCAAGCTATGCAAGACGACTGATCCGGACAGAATCCTGTCATCTATGTACCCAGATGGATATGTTGAGCTATGAGGATGCAGAGATTGAATTTTACCGGTATCTGGCAACGCTGGACTTGCGGACATCAAAAATCTGCCGAGAGCTGGATGGCAAAGTATTCAGGGTTGCGGATCAGCAGACGGGCGTAAACGCTCCGCCAATGCATCCGTGGTGCAGGTCAACTACTACAGCGGCACTGAGCGACGAGGATTTAGCCCGGTTGACCCGCAGGGCAATCGATCCGGCGACCGGAAAAGAAATCCACGTGCCTGCGGGCATGACATACGATCAGTGGTATCATGCCTATGTGGTCGGGAATCCGGAAGCAGAGTTGAATGAAAAGAAGATCAGAAACCGATATTCTGACCGGAAGCAGCTTGAACGGTATCGGGCAATCATCGGCGACGACATGCCGAAAAATCTGGAGAATTTCCAGAATTTGAAGTATAATGAACCTGAGAGATGGAAAAAGCTTAAATCTTTAAAGGCTTACCTGAAAAACAATCCGGGGAATACCCGGCGGGATTACGATGTCCAAACAGCACTGAAAGAAGCTGGAATAAAAGGAGTTGCAAAAGTAAACCCTGAAAAGCCGGATGTTTCTGGATATACCTATGATGCGGATCACATTAATACAGAGCGTTCCCACATGGTCAGCCGTGAAGAGGCGGAACGATTTATAAAGGAATCTGATGTGTCGCTTACCCGATGGAATGGCAGGTTTGTAAATTATTACGGCAAAGACGGGGCAACGTATGTGGATGTAGAAAACAAGAACATCAGGACATCTTTTTCAAGTAGAGAATTTGATGGAAATACTTTAAAAATCAGGGAGGTTGTAGAAAAGTATGCGGGAAAGAACAGTCATGTGCCCAATCCTGAAAAAGCAGATTGATGATACGATCTGCTACGATATCCATATGAATGTCGAGGGGCTGCTTCCTGACTGGGGAGTACCAAAGGAAGTTGTATGTATATCGGACTACAAGCGGATTTGTATGGAATGCAAAAATCATAAGGAGTAAATGCCACCGGTCAAAATGGCTGGTGGTATTTTTATACCAATTTTTAAGAAAGAGAGGCTGAAGAAACATGAAATTCAAAGAAGCGTTTAAAGAAATGAAATCTGGACTCGCGGTAAAATTACCGTCATGGGCTGGATACTGGTGTTGGGATGAAGAAGCTCAGACGATTCTCATGTACACCAAAGATGGCGGCTGTCTGGACATTAGAGAAACACAGAGAGTGGAGTATACGATTCAGAACATTCTTTCCGATGAGTGGATTTATGCTAATGGTCGAAACTGTCCGATTCTTGGCGGAGAAGCAACCTTTTCTTTCGGAGAAGCAATTAAATATCTGAAAAGAGGGTTCAAAGTAGCTCGTAAAGGCTGGAACGGAAAGAAACAGTACATCCAGCTCGCCACAGGGATCTCTTATAAAGCAACAGATGGTGAGATCGTAAACTGCGAACATAATGCCATCGGTAATATGGCTATCGCATTCTGCGGAACATCTGGTGTACAGATGGGGTGGCTTGCATCTCAGGCAGATATGCTGGCAGAAGATTGGATATTTGCAGAATAATTGCGCCGGCGCAACGGAGGAGAGGTGAAGAGAATGAAAGTAAAATGTATCAAGCGCTACAGTGATGTGCTTTTGCGCAGAACGGTAGAGGTTGGCGAGGTGCTGGACGTGACGCAGGAGCGCGCAAACCACTTAGTTTGCGAAAAGTTTGCGCAGATTGTGAAAAAAGAAAAGGAACCGGAATCATGATCCAGAGATACGTGGTTACAAGAGAAGTGGACAGGCTGGCACCGGAGTGGCTGGCTGACCGCTTTTACAATGCCATTAAGGTTTTGTATGGAAAACATGATGGGTATGTGGAAGTGAAAGGGGTGAGGATCGGCGATGAAACGGCACAAATCGGGGACACGATTGTGTTCGATGGCACGAGGTTATCCATAGAAAGGCGGTGATCCTGACATCTCGGAGCTGTCCGTAAAACAGCAATGATGCGCGCGGCGAAAGCTGGGCGCTGTTTTTGTGCCTTTTCCCGGCAGGCGTTAAAGAACCGGGGATCCAATAAACGAATGGTCCGGGCGTGTAAGCGAATAGACTGGGCGGAAAGGATGAGGAATGAAAAACAGATTTGCAAAAGCAGTATGCAAATTTCCACTGAATATTCAGTTTTTTGCGGAGGGAGACGGTGCTGGTGCCGGAGACGGAAACGGTGGTGGTTCCGGAAGCGGATCGGATGGAAGTGGCACAGGCGATGGAGGAAGCGGAAGCAATGGACAGAGCTTTGATGATTTCCTGAAAAATGGTAATCAAGCGGAATTTGACCGCAGAGTGAATAAGGCGGTTGAAACGGCAGTCGGAAAAGCCCGTGAGAAATGGGAACTGCTGACGAACGACAAGCTGTCCGAAGCAGAAAAGCTCTCCAAAATGACAAAAGAGGAAAAAGCACAGTATCTGGCACAGAAGCACGAAAAGGAACTTGCAGACCGGGAAGCAAGCATTACCAAACGGGAGCTTATGGCAGAAGCAAAAAATACCCTTACCGAGAAAAAACTGCCTCTCGGTCTGGCGGAGGTTTTGAACTATACAGATGCGGAAAGCTGTAAATCCTCTATGGCAGCGGTCGAAAAAGCGTTTCAGGAAGCCGTGGAAGCTGCGGTAGAAGAAAAGCTGAAAGGCGGGAAGCCGCCGAAAAAGGCAGGGGATCAGAATGATGATCTGGCTGCACAGGTTGAAAAAATTATGATGGGGTACTAACCCGGAAAGGAAAGGGAAATAAAGAATGGCAATTAACACATTAGCGACTGCAACACTGTTCCAGAAGACTCTGGATAAAGCTGCAGTGAGAGATGCTGTAACCGGATGGATGGACGGAAACGCAGGACAGGTTAAGTACAGCGGCGGCGCGGAGATCAAGATTCCGAAGATGTCTGTGCAGGGGCTTGCGGATTACGACAGAGACAACGGCTACCAGAAGGGCGGCGTTACTCTGGAATACGAAACCAGGAAAATGACGCAGGACAGAGGAAGAATGTTCCAGCTTGACCCGATGGATGTCGACGAAAACAATTTTGTGACCACTGCAGCCGCAGTTATGGGGGAATTTCAGAGAACTTTTGTAATTCCGGAAATCGACGCATATCGTATTTCTAAAATTGCAACAGAAACAATTACCGCAAAGAAAGCGGGCATGATCGAATACGGCTATACCCCGGGCGCTGCAAGCACTTCTGCGCTGAGAAAACTGAAAGAGGGCATTAAGGCAGTAAGAGACCTGTATAATGGTCCTTTGGTATGCCACGCAACTCCTGACTTTATTATGGAGCTTGCGTTGGAACTTGCAGGAAAGATTACGTCGGTGACATTTGCTAAGGGCGGCATTGATACGCAGGTACCTTCTGTGGATGGCGTGCCGATCATTTCCACACCATCCAACCGGATGTACAGCGCTATTAAGATACTGGACGGTAAGACTGTCGGGCAGGAAATTGGCGGTTACAAGAAAGGTGATGCTGCAAAAGACCTGAACTTCTTTATCTGCCCCAGAACTACGCCGATTGCAGTTACCAAACAGGATGTGATGAGAATCTTTGATCCTATGACAAACCAGAAACTGAACGCATGGCAGATGGATTACAGACGATTCCATGACATCTGGGTGCTGGACAACAAACTGGACAGTATCTTCCTGAACATCAAAGACGCGGAGGGCTGATATGCGGCTGATCTTTAAAAATGTGGAGCGGGAAACCGATGATCCTGCAAGAATCCGGAAACTGAAAGCGGAAGGATACGAGGAAATGGACCCTGTACCGCAGGAAGAAAGCGAAGAGCAGACGGAAGCGCTGGAAGAAATGAGTGTTTCCGCGTTGCGTGCGCTGGCAAAAAGGAAAGGGCTGGATGGAACCTCTGGACTGAATAAAGAGGAACTTCTGGCAGTATTAAAGGATGTGATCTGATGGACAACATCGAAAAACTGCAGGTTCTTACCGGAGAAAAGGACGGCGTTATTTTGACCGTACTGCTGGAGGATGCAGAACAGTTTGTCCTGTCCTACACGAACAGAACACGGATGATCCCGCAGCTTGATAATACCGTTCGTGAACTGGCGCTGATTGCATATAACCGACTCGGGACAGAGGGTGAGAACAGCCGGAGCGCATCCGGCGAATCCTACAGCTTCGATAATGCACCGAAGCAAATATATGACATCCTGAACCGGTACAGGCTGGCAAGAGTAGGAGGACGGGTCTATGAGACTGAGACGGAACAGACTGATTGAATGCAATCACAGGCGTGCGATTCCGGTAAAAGATAAGGAGGGCGTGACCACGATCGAATATGGCACGCCGTCTTCTTTTTTTGCGGAAATGTGGGCAGGTGGCGGAAAGCTGCAGGCGGAACGTTACGGAATCCGTTTGCCGAACATCCGGAATTTACGCCTTGATGGAGACTATCGGGAGATTATGGAGAACGGAGAAGTACGGTACGAGTTTGATGACGGCTTCTCCGTGTCCGTGAACGACGGTATCTGTATTTATTCCGCGCCGGATCAGGAACCGGATTATAAAGTCGTGGCGGTTTATCCTTATGGACATCTTGTGTTGGAGGTGGAACGCAGATTTGAAGGTGGAATTTGAGGATCTGAGCAGGCAGATGTCTGAGTTATCCAGGCTTCCAGCCGGGTTGCGTGGAAGCATCGGTAGACAGATTGCACTTGTGCAGGCTTCAGCAAAAGAGGAAGCACCGGTAAGGCGTTTTGGAAGCGGCGGCGGTGAGCTGCGGCAGAGCATCATGACACAAATGGAAACATACTCTGATTGGATGGTTGCGATCTGCTACACCAACAAAGAGTATGCGCCATATGTGGAGTTTGGTACGGGTCCAAACGGAGAAGCCCACCACGCCGGAATATCTCCGGATGTGCATCCGGTGTACAAACAGCGCGGTTGGGTGATACCGGCGGATGCAATGTCTGTGGAAGCGGCGCAGTCCTATGGCTTTGGAATTGCCAGAGACGGCGACAAGGTAATCGGATATTACACCAGAGGGCAGGCAGCGCGCCCGTTTATGTACCCGGCGTTGAAAAACAACGAGGGCGAGATTATCCGGCGCTTGTCCGCCGATCTGAGAAAAGAGGTAAGGAAACTGTGAAAAATGTAAAAGACGAAGTGTTTGCGGCGCTGCAGGCGGTGTGCGACAACGTGTCAGATGTATACCCGACATCTTGGGTGGATCTTCCGGCGATCCAGTACACCGAAGAGGAAAACAGGGTGTATGAGCGTACCGCAAACAAGGAAGATAAAGCATCTGTTCGTTACCGGATTGATATCTGGAATAGCGGGAGCACATCGGGAATGGCGCAGGCTGTAGATGCTGCCATTGCCGCGCTTGGGCTGGTGCGAACCGGCTGCAGCGATGTCCCGGATCCATCCGGCATGCGACATAAACAGATGCGTTATGAAGGTATCATTGACATGGATTCCGATATTGTGTATTGGAACGGTAACAATTATTAAAGGAGGAATGTGAAATGCTGGCAAATGGAGCAGCTTTAGGCTACAAAGAAACCAAAGAGGGAGCAAGCTATACAGACCTTGCAGGATTAAAGGAAATCCCTGAAATTGGTTCTGATCCTGAAAAAGTAGAAAACACTACCTTAAAGGACAAGGTAAAACAGTATGAAATGGGCATCGGTGATCCGGGCGATATGGTCTATAAGTTCAAGTACGACAACAGCTCGGCGGAAAGCTCTTACCGCAAATTCCGCGAAATGGAAGCATCGAAGAAAACCTATCATTTTGAGGAAACTGATCCGGATGGAACGAAAATCGAGTTTGCGGCACAGCCCTCTGTGAAAAGAACAGGCGGCGGCGTCAACGGCGTTATTGAGTTTGATGTAACGATGGCACTGCAGAGCGAACTTACATTCACCGATCCGGCGTAAAGGAGGGCAACATAAATGGACTTTTTTGGAAATACAACACCTGGTTCGCAGATGCCTATGCAGGATGAAACTTATCAGCCTACAGAAAATGCTGCGGTGCAGGAAGAAAAGAAAGCGCCGCAGAGAAATCCTTTTGCAATCTGGGAGGTCGGTGGAGAGACCTACAGGTTAAAGCTGCAGACGGCAGGTGTAAAAGAACTGGAAGCGAAATATAAAGGCTCCATCATGGAGCTGATGTCGTTCAAGGGCATGATGCCACCGCTGACTGTCATGCTGGATGTTGCACACACAGCGATGAAGCCGTGGACGCATAAGGTATCTGCAAAGGATATGGAGTCCCTGTATGACAAATACGAGCAGGAAGGTGGCGACCTGCTGAGCTTCTTTACCAACGTATATCTGGAAGTATTCCTGGTGAGCGGTTTTTTATCGAAATCGGTGGCGGCGGAAATGTCCGAGTCACTGGCGGAAATGCGCAAAGAACTGTAAGCGAGTTACTGGACGAGCTGTATCCGAAGTTTCTGGACATGGGATACAGCCCGCCTTTTTTCTGGGAATGTAGCCTTGCGGAAGTGATTGATCTGATCGAGTCGTATCGCAGGCGTGAGGAACGGAGACAGAAAGAAAAAAGCGAAGCGTTTAAGGTGCGGGCTTTGAGCCTGCAGGTATTGGCTCTGCAAATCCGGGATGCAGTGTGGGGAGAAAAAGACAGCGATTTCCGTACAGTACAACATTTTTACCCTACATTATTCCCAGAGACAGAAAAAGTAGATCGAGAATTGATAAAACGAAACGAAAGAATGCGCAGATTTGCGGAGGAGCATAACCGACTCTGGCGGCAGGCGCACAGTGGAAAGGAGGAAAGCTGATGTCAGGGACGACACTGGAACGCCTGCAGGTCATTATCGAGGCGAGTGCAACCAAATACAAAAAAGAAATGGATGCAGTTGCGCAGAAAACCCAGAAAGCAGAAGCGATCGTTGACCGCTGTATGTCCCGCGTGAACAGCATCGTCGGGAAGGCGAACACGGGGAACGCTGGGAAGACAGTAGACAACCTTACCGCGAAGTTAAAGCGGCAGCAGGAAGCGATCGACCAGCAGGGGTTTAAGATCGATAATCTGCGGCGTAAGCTGCTTGATTTACAGTCTGGGAATGCCAGAAATGCAACCATTGCAAATCTGGAAGCGCAGTTGAAGGCGGCAGAAAAAGAGTTTGCAGCGGTAGACAAACAGATGCAGCCGCTACTGGATAAGCTCTCTGATTTACGAGATCAGGAGGCTATGGGGCTTACCCCATATGGATTACAGGAAGTCGAAAAACAAATTGACGCCCTGAATCCGAAATACGATGAACTGGAAGATAAGGTACTGTCTTTACAGAATCGTCTCGAAACTGCCCGGATGAATCCGGAAAGCACCGCAGAAGTGCAAAAGCTGAACGGGGAACTGCAGCTTGCCAACGAGAAGTTAGAACGACTGACCGGCGAGGCAGCACAGACGCAGGCACAGCTGGATGCTGCCGGAAAAGCGACTGAAAAAGGCAACGGCTTCGAAAAATGGCGGAACGGGTTGCAGAAAGTATCTGGGTTGTTGTCCAGAGTGGATGCAAAAATCAGCGGAATTATCGGCGGATTTACCAAGACCAAACGCCGGATTGATAGCTGCAGTGCAAGTACGGGAAACTTATCCAGGCATGTGAGCAGGATTACGAATCTGCTTCGGTTTTCCATCCTGTCGCGGGCATTTTCTGGCGTGTTTAGCGGATTGGGAAGTGGATTCCAAAATCTTGCACAGTACAGCGACAAAGCCAACGTGGCGTTATCCGGTTTGTGGTCTGCATTGGGGCAGTTGCAAAATGCGGTCGCAGCGGCAGCAGCACCTTTGCTGGAAGCACTTGCCCCGGCTTTGATTAAGATCATTGAACTTGCAACGATGGCGGTAACGGCAATCGGACAGCTGTTCGCAGCACTGACCGGAAAAGGCACCGTCATAAAGGCAACGAATGCCTATAAAGACTATGCGGCGAGCCTGAAAAAGACGGGTGCAGCTGCGAAAGATGCCACACTCGGAATCGACGAGCTGAATGTGATCCAGAAGCAATCTGGTTCTGGAGCATCCGGCGGGCTGAATCCGGGCGACATGTTCGAAGAAGTTCCAATCGAAAACAAGTACAAAGACCTGGCGGGCAAGATCAAAGATTTCTTTTCGAAATTATTTGCACCTCTGAAAGAAGCATGGAACCGGGAAGGTCAGTTCGTAATGGATTCCTGGAAGTATGCGTTGGATGAGGTCAAAAAGCTGGTGCAGGACATCGGACGAGATTTTCTGACGACGTGGGACCAGGAAGCCACAATCGCCATGTTTGCGGATATCCTGCATATTATCGGGGATATCGGTCTGGTGGTCGGAAATCTGGCGAAGAATTTCCGCGAAGCGTGGAACGCAAACAACGCAGGACTGAGAACGCTGGAAAACATCCGCGATATTTCTGCGGTAATTATTTACAATATCCGGCAGGCTGCAGACGCTACCGTGGAATGGTCGGCAGGCTTGAACTTTAAGCCATTGATGGAGATGATTGCACAGTACACAAAGTCTTTGATTCCCGTGTTTGGCGCATTGTCCGGTGTGATATCGGATTTCTATGTGCAGGTGCTTTTGCCGCTGGGGGAATGGACGATTGAAAAAGGGCTGCCTGATCTTCTTCGAATCCTGAAAGAATTTAACGATAAAGTAAACTGGGCGCAAATCCGGCAAAATTTATCTGATTTCTGGGATCGACTGGAACCATTTGCAGAAACAGTTGGCGAAGGACTGCTGATCTTTCTGGAAAAGCTGTCCAACCTGACAGCGAATTTTCTGAATAGCGAAACACTGAACAATTTTCTGGACCATCTGGCGGACTGGATGGATAAAATCCAGCCGGAAGACGTTGCGAGAGGAATCGAAAATCTTGCGAAAGCATTTATTGCATTTAAGGCATCTGTGCTTGCTTTTAAGGTAGGTTCTGCTGCGTACAATGCAATCAAATTCTTACAGGAAACCTTGCCTGTGCTAAAAGGGCTCGGTTGGATTACGCTGGGCATTACCGTAACCATGATCGGTGTGGAAGCATACGAGAACTGGAAAAAAGATATTGAGTACATTCAAGAAAACGGCTGGAAAGCATTCCATTCAAAGAATCGGCAGGAACGTGCAAACAGTCCTTGGGCGATTTACGGGCATGACTCGACCGGAGTTGGAAACATTCAGGGCGAGAACGGCGCTTATAATCCGTATGAAAATGCTGATTTTAGCTGGGTCGAAGAGTGGAAAAATAAGTTTCTGGAATGGCAGGCGAACAACCGCGCAAGCCGGGAAGCGGATCAGGCAGAGTGGGATCAATGGTTTAATGATCTTGGCGATAAATTCTCGAACTGGTATGAAAACGAAGTTGCACCGTGGTTCACAGAAGAAAAGTGGACAGAGCTTTTTACAAATGTGAAGACCAGTTTTGAAACCAAATGGGCTGAAATTGTGGACTGGTGGCAAAACACAGCAATTTATACATGGTGGGAAGAAAACGTAACACCGTGGTTCTCCGAAGAAAAATGGTCGGAATTGTTGGAAAACATCAGAATAAGTTTTGAGACCAAATGGGATGAACTTGTAGACTGGTGGTCGAACACCGCTATCGTTACATGGTGGGACGAACATGTAAAACCTTGGTTTGACACTGAAAAATGGAAGATGATGCTGGAAAACATAAAAACGTCTTTCAAAAAGAAATGGGACGAAACTGTTCTGCAGTGGAAAACGGACATCCAGAAATGGTGGAATGAGCATGTTGAACCGTGGTTTACAAAAGAGCGCTGGCAAAAGCTCGGGGAAAACCTAAAAAATGGAATTTACGAGGGTTTTAAGGGACTTGCAAACAAGGTAGTTGATGTACTGAACAATGTAATTTCTTCGCTGGAAAGTATGTTGAATACTGCGCTGGATGGCATAAATAATTTGCTGTCTAAGTTAAACGAATCCCCGCTTGGAAAGATGCTTGACTTTGATTTTCAGGTCAGAAACGTTTCTTTTGGTCGCATTCCGAGATTTGAAGATGGCGGTTTCCCTGATCGCGGCAGCCTGTTTATTGCAAACGAAGCGGGCCCCGAAATGGTTGGGCGCATCGGAAGAAGACCGGCGGTAGCAAACAGCGATCAGATTGTGGACGGAATTACGGCTGGAGTCGAAAGCGGTAACGAAGTATTGGCAGAACTGCTGGTGCGGGTAATCGAACTGCTGGAAAAGATCAACGATCGGGATCCTGAAATCGTCTTTGATACCGCAGAGGGCATTAAAGCCATGCGGGAAAGAGAAGCAAGAAACGGGGTTGTATTCACATAACGGGGCGCGAAAGCGTCCCGCTTTTTGAAAGTAGGTGAGTAATTTGTGGCATACATCTATGTAGACGGAGAGGAATTTCCTTATCCGGAAAGAGGACTGAACGTAATTGTCACAACTCCTGTAAACTCTGCCAGGGACACAAAGGCGGAGGTTGTCGGGCAGCGAATCAGCCGAGATCAGTATAAAATCAACAATTTGAAGTGGTCTATGCTGTCGGCAGAACAATGGGCGTTTATCCTGAAAAAGTTCTGCAAAGGCTTTGGTGTGCCGGTAACCTTTCCAGATCCCATCACGCAGGACTGGATAACTCTTAAGATGTATCCGGGAGATCGGAGTGCAGAGCCATACTGGATAGATGATGAAGATAAGCCGACACGGTACCGAAACTGTAAAGTGAACATTATTGACTGTGGGGTATGAGGAATGCAGCATGTATCAAAAGAATATAAGACCTCCATGAAACAGATATGGCGGAATATCGGCTATATAAAGGTATATCTCGGGATCATAAACGAAGATGCACAAAAGCTTGTATCTGCGCAGGATAATCGGAATAATTTCGTATATTTTGCGGATGCGAATAAACCGTTCGATTCCTACCCGGTAGACCATATTTATGCCACCGCTGAACAGGATTTCGCAAAGACGGACGGCAGCATGTACTTTCTGCCGGAATCACCGACCGCTGATTTTTTTAATCAGGGCATCGTGACGCAGGATTTATCCGGGACCTTATATGTAGTGTTTGAACATGAGGGACTGGATATTAAAGGGCTTACGATAGACTTCGGAGAATGTTATCCGGTTGATTTTACAGTTACGAACGATCAGGGAACGCATGCGTACACTGGAAACGAGAAAAGTCGATGGGTAACCGAAGATGTATTTTACGGGACGACGTATCTGATCATTACGCCTACCAAAATGGTCAACGGCGCTGGGCGGCTGCGTGTAAAAGAATTTATCTGCGGGATTGCGAATGTGTATACGGACAAGGAAGTGCAAGCGTTTACTTATAAGGACGTTGTATCCCCGATTTCGGAAAAACTTCCGTCGCAGGACATGACTGTGACGATCGGGAATCTGGATCGTTATTACAACGCGGACAACCCAGAAAGTGCTGTGCGGTTTCTGGAAACCGGGCAGGAGATTCGGGCGTATTTTGGATATGATGTAAATAACGACGGCAAAATCGAATGGCTCGACCCGTTTAACGGATACCTTAAAAAATGGTCGGCGGACGATCAAAAGGCAAAGTTCACGGCGACAGACCGATTTGACAATATGACCGGGAAATATCACAAGGGCACTTATCATCCGGACGGGATTAGCCTGTACGCGCTGGCAGAGGACGTGCTCACGGATGCAGAAGTAGACCCGCGAGAATATTTTATCGACCCGTATTTGAAAAAGGTAACGGTTCAAAATCCAATCCCCATAGTAAAACATACAGAAGCACTGCAGATGATCGCAAATGCGGGACGCTGCATTATGACGCAAGACCGGAGGAAAAAGATAACCCTCCGGTCTTCCTTTTTGCCTGACATGAATGCAAATTCAGAAAATCAAACGGCATTCAGCCGGGTGGAAAATATCCTCACGGATGATCCTGTAGACGCGTATGCAATGGGAAGCAGAGACTTTTCCACGACAGACGGGAGCATGTACTTCCTGCCGGAAAATACAGAATATCTGTCGATCGGATATGTGAGCGATGCTGTAGCTGGTGCAGGTGGCACTTTTGACCCACCGCCGAAAATAGATGTTGTGTTGGAAGCAGGATATACCTGCTATGGGCTGCAGCTGGATTTTCGGTCGGTTGCACCACAGGAGTTTGTTGTTCGTACCTTTTACAACGGCGAAGCGGTAGATGTTTATACCGTGGCAACCCCTGGCCTGAATGCAGTGCTGGACGAGGAGCTGCAGCTTTTTGACCGGATGGAAATTACTTTTACAAAATCCATTCCGGGCAGCCGTGTGACGCTGGACAAGCTGCAGCTCGGAAACGTTACGGATTATGTTCTGGATGATCGGGAGCTGCTGGGAAATACGCCAATCGGAACGGTAGACACCAGATTAAAGGCGTTGACCGTAAAGAAATGGATTTACGCAGAGACAGAGGCAGTGGAAGACCTGAGTAGCGGGGACATAATCGTGGACGCGGACGGGCAGGAGCTGGAAATAACAATGAGTGATCCGGCATACGGCTATGCGGTTGAGCTGGATCATGAGGGAATAAACTGCGAAATTGCAGAAAGCTACAGTTATTATGTAAAACTGCGGTTTTCAGGCGTGAGCCAGTCTACGACCGTGAAATACACCCTGAAAGGGCATAAATACACGGTCTATGAAGGAAATTACAGGGTGCAGCACGATACGATTGGGGCAGAAAAAGAATGGAAAAACCAGCTTGTTAGCACCGACATGCACGCTGCTGATCTGGAAGAGTGGATCGCGGGATATTACCGGAACAACCTGCAGTATGAATTTAAGTACCGCGGTGACCCGCGTGTAGACGCAAACGATCTGTTTTATCTGCAGCGAGAGAATCTGGATACCGCGCTGATCCGCGCGCATGAAGTACAGCTTACCTATAAGGGGAGCTGGGAAGGGAAAATGAAAGCCAGGAGGAACAAATGGGCTGGATAGAACCGAAAACGGACTGGGACCCGACAAAAGACAGACTTAACCCGGAATCCTACAATCGTATCCGGAATAATCTGGCAGTGCTGGGAGAACTGGTGAATGAGATTTACGCCCCGCTTACGCTGGAAAGCATGGGCGAAGAAAAGAACTATTCCAGCTGGTATTATGCACGGGAATTTAATGTGTTTGAACGAAACCTCGATGCAATAAACCAGACATCCTATAACAAGGTTATAGGGACAACAAAAACATTTTTTGACAATGGACCATTTATCGACAGCAGCGAACTGAACAGAATCGAATCTGCAACATTGCGGCTATATGAAATTGGTCAGAACCATAAAAAAACATTACCACGCCTGAGTATACGCTTGGGCAGCTTGAAAGGAGTAAAATAAATGGGAGTAAAACAGGTAAAAGCCGTCATTAACGGCGTAACAACAGTCCTTACACTGAACAGCTCGACAGGGAAATATGAGGCAACGATCACAGCACCGGCGAAATCCAGTTATAAGCAGACTGGGCATTATTATCCGGTATCTGTAACCGCGGAGGACTTGGCAGGAAATACAACCACGGTGAATGATTCACACAGCACGCTTGGGTCGAAGCTGCGCCTGACCGTAAAGGAAAAGGTTGCGCCGATTATTGCGATTACCGCACCTACATCCGGCGAGCTTACTGCAAACAACAAGCCCACCATTACGTTTAATGTAACTGATGAAGATTCCGGTGTAGCAGCAAGCACTGTGAAACTGTACATCGACGACAAGGAAGTTACGGGACTTACCAATTCGGAAATCACAAACGGTTACACCTTTACTTATACTGTTGCAACAGCCCTTGTCGATGGAGCACATACCGTAAAAGTAACCGCATCCGATAATGACGGCAACGCAGCAGATGCAAAGACCCTGACCTTTAACGTGCTGGCTACTGCGCCGAACCTTGCGATCACCAGCCCTGCAGAAGGTGCTTACTTCAAGGCGAAGACCGTAAGCTTCGCAGGTACCACAAACGGCGCGAAGCTGACCGTAAAGGTGGGCAACGGAACCGCACAGAATGTAACAATTGCGGGCGGCAAGTTCTCTGGAACTTTCGACCTGGCAGTAGAAGGCAAGAATGTTGTTACGTTTGTTTCCACAAGCGCATCCGGCGTTACCACAACGGTTACCAGAAATCTGTATCTGGATACTGTCGCACCTGCTATTTCTGCAGTTACCATCACCCCGAACCCTGTGGATGCAGGCAAGACCTATATCATTTCCGTATCCGTAACAGACTGAGGAAACTGATATGGTCGTAAAGCTGACAGGAAAAGTAAACGGCGAGACCATCATTTTTGAGCGCAAAGCGGGAGGATTGTGGGTAACTGCAATCCCCCGCGTAAAAAGCGGTGCCTACGTTGTGGAGCTGACAGCAGTTGATGAAGCGGGAAATGAGACGTTTTGTACAAAATACATCCTGACAGTTGACCTCGGTGCGCTTACGGTAAAACTGGAACCGTTCCCGTACAGCGTGCAGCTGTTGCAAAGTAGTTTTCGGGAGGGCATGCGCATGACGGCGACATTTGATTATGGAGAAAGCAAGCATATCCGGCTGCTTGTAGTCTCGCGAAAAAAGGAAGATTTTGACATATCGAGCGCGTCGTATGTCCTTACGAAGGATGGCGCAAACGATCCGGAAGACAGCGGCAATGTGGTTATTGATGAACATGTTTTAGATGCACTTATAGCGCCAATGCAAAAAGGACGGTATAAGCTGACTATTACATATCACATTACAAATGAGACATTTGTAGAGGAAGTGCATATTGCTGTATTGTAAGGAGGTGTGTCTGTGGGAATCGCAATCACAAAAGTTACTGTGTCGAAAAATCCTGTTGGCACATCGGAAAAGTTCCTGATCACGGTGACAGTGAAAGAACTTACCAGCGAGCCGACGATGTACCGGCTCCCTTACACGTTGGGAAAGGAAAAAGGAGGACTTAAATAAAATGGCAAAACAGGTACTGCCTACGAACTTTATGGATGATATCCTGAATGAATCCATGAACGGGAAAAGAAGATGGATCATTAAACAGAACGATGATGGTACATACACATTAGAGGATGCGACCACCTACGACCAGCTTGGAAATACTTTCGGGCAGGCACAGGTGAACGCGATGAATAAAGCGATCAACGAGAGCGTCGATCAAGCGCGGGTGATTGATGATTACAAAACGCTGGCGGCAGTAAACCAGGACGGTTTCGTGCCAGGCGCGAAACCAGTTGCTCAGCTAATTAGTGATTTGAATGCCATCAACGACAATGGTGTAATTAAAGGCATGGATGCCAGAGAGGATGGAGTGTACATCACCTATGTGCCCTCTTCTGGTGCTGATTCAGTAACAAAAAAATTGGGTAGCGAACCTCAACTGCTCGGAACGCTAACTGGCAACGGAACTTTTGATTGTAAAAAAATTGCAAACTATAAACAGCTTACAAAAGATAATTTTTTTATAATTCCCAAAACAGTCAGAGCCAGATTCAACGCACCTGGGGGAACGGATTCCAGCAATATGGGATGGAATAGTACAAAAGAATTAAAAAGCATCGAATACAATGCGGATACAGGTATTCTTTCGTTTTATCTAACTACTTCTGATAGCTATTCGTATGGCAGCTATTGGACAAAATCATATTCAATAGATATTACAGGTGATTTATATTGCGTTTTTTAAATATAATGAACACGAACTGTTCTTTGCTTTAATCCAGTACCGTATTGTATTAAAACGCATTCCGTATGGCGTGATGATATGGAAAGAATTCCTTTATCAGCATCATAATTCCAGTCATATCCGACTCCTGTTCTTAACATGGAAGTGTTCCAGTTTGCTATATCAAGATCTGAAAGCATTCGTGGGAACAGAGTTTCCCATAAAATCAAATCCTTGTAGTTAGGTATATCAGATATATCTATCGACATTGAGCCAGAGTTTGCAGTGGGGGTTACAGTAAAATCTCTATATGTGAGAGACCCTAATTTTACCTTCATTCCATCGGCTGTAGTTCCCCAAAAGTTAGTGCCGTCCCACTGAAGTCCCGTCCCGTCTGGAAAACGCTGGTTCAAATCACTACTTAATGAAGTAACCCGTAAACGAACCCAGTAGGGTTCTTTTTGCTATGAAAGGAAAATGATATGGCATATATTAAATTCCGAAATTCAAAAGACTTTGTAAAATGCCTCATCGAACCGAAAGGAAATATTGTTTCGCTTGCCTTTCCTCTTGGCGAAGCTATATCCACAAATACAAGCGGCTTTGACACTTATCTGGATGACAAAGGGGAATTACTTATCGGAGAATATGGCGCATATACTACGGTATATCGAAATTGTCCGGAAAAAAACGGCTATGAACTGTCGAACGATGGAAGTGTGTACACGGAGCCGGAGAAGATTATTTCTTTCCGGGCGGAAGCAGGCGGAAGTTTAGACGGCGAGACAGATCAAGTGGTGCAGGATTATGCGGATTTGGATATACCTACACCGAAACCGGAACAGAATTATGTATTCGTGGGATGGGTTCCGGAAATCCCGGAATCCGGAGCGGTAAAGGAGAGCACTGTGTATCATGCGACTTTTGAATATGTACCTACATTAGAGGAAGTACAGGAGGCGAAAGTGACAGAAATGAATACGCTGCAGCAGAGCATTATTGCAAGCGGGCTGGATGTTACTCTTAGCGACGGAACAACCGAACACTTTACGCTTACCGGGCAGGATCAGACCAGCTTGATGGGGTTGCAGACGCAGGTAGCAGCCGGCGCAGAAAATATCCCTTGGCACACCAGTGATGAAAAGGAACACTGCAAATTTTACAGCAATGCGGATATGCTTCTGATTGTAACCGCAGCTATGGAATTTGTGACATGGCATGTGACTTATTTCCGCGATCTCAGAATTTACATTCGCAGTATCGAAGATAAAGCGACTGTGGCGACGATCCAGTATGGCACTGACATTCCGGAGCAGTACCAGAGTGCGCCGCTGAAAGCGATGCTTGCGGCGCAGAATACATGAGAACGGTAAGACCGCTGATCCTGTGGATAATCGGCGGTCTGATCTATACGCTTCTGGAAATTGTAACCCGCGGTCGTAGCCACTGGACAATGTTTATTGTCGGTGGATTATGCTTTTACCTGATCGGACTTATAAACGAGGTTATTCCGTGGGAAATGGCTTTCTGGAAACAGTGCATTATCGGGAGCCTTGTGGTTACCGGGATCGAATTTGTTTCCGGTTGTATCGTAAACTTGTGGCTTGGCTGGAATGTTTGGGACTATTCCCATATGCCGTTCAATCTTTTGGGGCAGATATGTTTGCCGTTTTCGCTGCTGTGGGTTCTTGTTTCCGGCATTGCCGTTATTTTGGACGATTACCTTAGATACTGGCTGTTTAGGGAAGAAAAACCACATTACAGGCTGTTTTAGAAGCTACGTTCTGCTATTCTTGTGGCAGGAGGTGACGGCCCTATGAAAGAACAAATTGTGATGGATATTTTGCGGGAAATGACGGCGATTTTGACGCAGGAACAGTTAATGAGGCTGAAAGAGGTTGTGCGTGTGCAGCTGTGCGGATACGACATTCGCAAGAAAGAAACCGCTCTGATGCGAACGGATCAGAACTGGTTAAATTATCTGCAAATGTATCTGGATGGCTTCCGACAAAACGGGAAGTCCACGGGAACGATAGAGCAGTACAATTTGCATTTAAGCCGAATGCTCTCGTATGTTGCAAAGAACGTGCAGGATATAGAGGACGACGACCTAATTGCGTACATGTACAAGTATCGTGCGTTACGCAAGGTATCGAACAGATATATGAACAATATGCGGCTGGTATTTAACTGCTTTTTCCGATGGCTACAGCGCCGCAAAGTGATTCTGCGGAACCCGGTGGACGGACTGGAACCGATAAAATATCGGCAGGTGGTAAAAAAGCCGCTGTCCCCGGAAGAACTCGAAAAAGTGCGTTGTGCATGCGAAAGGGAACGTGATCTTGCGATCGTGGAGTTTTTGTATTCCAGCGCCGTCCGAGTATCTGAACTATGCCAGCTAAACCGGGAAGATGTAAGCTGGCAAGCTGACGATGTGCTTGTGCTCGGTAAAGGGAACAAGGAACGGGAAGTGTACCTGAATGCGCGGGCACATTTACACTTGCGTCAATACCTCGAAAGCAGAACTGACAGTAATCCGGCGCTTTTTGTTGGAGTAAAAGCACCGCATGAGCGTCTGAGCAAAGCAGGAATCAGAAATATTTTGAGCAAGATCGGATCCGCTGCGGGAGTAGAAAATGTGCACCCGCACAGGTTCCGGCGGACAAGTGCCACGGATTTGCTGCGTATGGGCATGCCGATCGAACAGGTGCAAGAACTGCTTGGACATGTAAAGATCGAGACAACGCGGCTATATTGTACGGTCACGAAAGAACAGGTGCGTGCATCGCACCGTCGTTATATGTCCGCATAAGTTAGATGGTATACGCTGCTTTGGATGGTCGGCGGAGACGGCGGCTTTATAAGCATGCGCGTTATGTGCAAGAAGCGAAGGATAAACCCGCTGTCGTAACGAACTAAATAGTGATTTGGGTGGCTGCTCTCTGGAGCGGGACGGAGTCGATTTTTACATTGTAGGTGCTGATGCAGTGCGAAAAAAATTGGGTGAAACGCCAGAGTATTCGGTTCTTGACTGTGGCGGAGTAGACTTTAAAGAACACGAATTTGGACAATGGCATCACGGATATCATTTTACAAAAGTATCTGAAATTCCTAATTTTGGATCTATGGTTCATGGAAAAGATTTCTTCATTGAAGTGTACAATGGAGGAACGAACCAATTAAACGCCGGCATCGGTGTTTCCTATGTAAAACATAGCAACTCCGAACTTGTAATGACATCCGTTAATGGTTTAAAAGGTCTTTATGTCAAAGTTTATTATATTAACAACAGGGCAATACCAGCACCGTCTTCTTTTCTTAAATCAATCGATTTCACGATTGCATCTGGAACTGCCACCAAAAATATTTTATTGGCTGATATCCCTGATGCTGGAGAGATTGTTTGCGCTGGTCTTGTATCAAGAGGGTGGGAAGGATGGAACGCTCTTAACGTGACATATACAACAGAATCCGTAACAATCACCTTTAGCACCTCAAACAATAGCGGAAATGCGTATGGATCGGAGATTGTAAGAGTCTGGTATCGCTAATATTACTTAATCATAAGTTTGTAAACATGTCCGTCACCAGTTCCTCCGTGCCTAAAATTAACTTTTCCGTTCAAAACAGGGTTCGCGATTAGCACAAAAGAATAGCTTCCACCAGGCTTATTACATACAATGGATGGGCCACTAACCCCGCTAAGTTCGATCGACACCACGCTGCCAGCCGTAACCGCGAATAGTGCAAGATAAGAGTAAGCTGCATCTTCCGCGGTCATTGTATAATAATGTAAAACGTTCGGGTTTCCAGCAGCTACAACATACGGAATCGAAATTCCATGTTCGTAATCAAAGTCCGGATACCCCTTAAAAGGGATTACTGTATCCGCACCTCCTGTTTTGTATCCCCAGTTGCCATCTGCATCCTGGCCAAAAGACAGACCGGCCAAATCCCTACTTAATATAGAAGCAAAGGAGAAAATAGATATGAAAAAAATTGATTGGATGAGAAAACTAACCAGTAGAAAACTTTGGTTAAGTGTAGCATCATTTGTGACTTTAATGGTTGTTGCGTGCGGCGGCACGGAAAATGAAGCTGCACAGATCTCTGCGCTTATTATGGCCGGTGCTACTGTTATCGGCTATGTAATCGGGGAAGGGATGACAGATGCAGCGGCAATTGAAGCGAAACAGGCAGATGTGGTGAGGTAATGATTATGTGGAAAGGAATAGACGTATCAGATAATCAGGGCGCAATCAACTGGGCGCAGATCCACAAGAATGTAGATTTTGCAATCCTGCGCAGCGTGCGCCGGTCGGGCAAGGCAGACCATCAGTTTGCCGCAAATTTGGAGGGCTGCCGGAAGCGTAATATCCCGATGTCGGTCTACAAATACACCTATGCCGCCACGCCGGAGGCAGCGCGACAGGAAGCACAGCAGGTCGTAGTGTTGCTACAGTCTTATGGACTGACTGGTACAATGGTCTGGTGGGACGTGGAGGATAAGGACGTGCTGCGACCGCTTGGCGCTGCAAAGCTGACGGAGTGCATCCGCGCGGCGCAGGAGGTTATTACGGCAGCAGGGTACAGCTTTGGACTGTACGTTGGGTTGTACGTGTACAATGAGTGCTGGTTTGACTTTAATGCGTTTTCTGGAACACGGTTGTGGGTGGCTCGATACTACAAAGGCTATCGCACGATGTTGTTTGCCGATGAGCCGGATCAGAGCTATAAGCCACCGGTTGATCGATGGCTTACGGTATGGCAGTATACGAGCTGTGGCGAGATTGCAGGCATCAAAGGCGATGTTGATCTAAATATTAGCTACGAAGATCCGGCAGCGTGGACACAGCATGTGGCGGAGTCTGGAGTAATCTATACAGTATCGGTGGCGGATGTCTGGACACGCGATCAGGCAGAGGCTATTCAGCAGCAACTTGCGCCTCTGGGAGTTTGCGGCGTGGTGCACAAAGTACAAATATTGGAGTAAAAAAGAGACCGGGCGTTTTAAGGCGCACCGGTCTCTTTTTTGATGAAGCTGTAGGTTTTTCTTTAACATATTTTAAAATAGTGTTTATTGAGAAATAAACGGATGAGAAAATCAACAAAATTAAAGATTTTTCGACGTAAAAAAAGAAGTGTCATTTTAAGTGTATTAAAACGTCATTCTTTGCGGCAGCATACAATTTTCGTACACAGAGGAAGTAAGCTTATCGAAAATAGCGGTAAAAGAGCAGGTGATATGCAGTGTTGATTTAGGGATCAATACGGATGCGGTCTGCAGTATCATGCGTACGGATGGCACTATCCTGGGACGGAAATTTATCAATTATACCAGTGATAAAGACCATTTGTATCATGTACTTGGCAGAATCCGCCGTTTTCAGAGAGAACATTCCTCCAGACAGGTCCAAAGCCGATGGAATTATGCAAAAAGGCTGAATATGGAGCTGTCCCGCAAAATAGCTGCGGCGATTACGAAATGTGCCATAGAGTATCAGGCGGATGTAATTGTGTTCGAATATCTGGAAATGCAGGGAAAACTATCCGGAAAAAAGAAACAAAAGCTCCATTTATGGAGAAAGCGGGATATTCAGAAGCTGTGTGAGCATCAGGCTCACCGGAACGGGATCCGTGTATCCAGAGTCAGTGCCCAAAACACCAGCAGGCTGGCCTGTGACGGAAGCGGAGCAGTGGAAAGAAATCCGGAGAACCATAGCCTGTGTACCTTTCGGACAGGAAAACAGTATAACTGCGACCTGTCAGCATCCTATAATATTGGAGCGAGATATTTTATACGGGAACTTTTAAAACCCTTGCCGGAAACGGAAAGGTCTTCCCTGGAGGCAAAAGTACCTGCAGTGAAGCGTAGAACCTCATGTGTTTATGCGGATTTAAGGAAGCTTTATGCAGAAATAAGCGAATTAAAAGCAGCATAAACACAGGCAGATATACAGCGGACTACCTGTAATGTGGAAACTGGCCGTATCCGGCGCAGAAAAAGTGCGTATCCGCACGAATTCTAAGTTACTGGCGTATCCGCCGATATTTAGTCTTGTCGTTTAAAACGACTGAGAAGCACGTGACTTTAGTCATGTGAGGTTCACGAAAGTGTCAAAATCTGCAAAAAAAGTTTTGAAAAAGTATACGAGGGAAAATTTGATGAAAAAAAGAGTTTATCTGGCGATATTTGCATTGACCTTTGGACTCTGCGCAGGCTGCGGAAACAAGGAAGCCGACAGCGATATTTCGGGTATGGAAGACACCGTTTTTCAGACAGAAGAACCGCTTGAGCTTTCAGGCACAGGAAATATTGATTTAAGTGAAGAAAATAAGGATTCCGGCGGAGAAAATGCTGATTCCAGTGAAGAAAATAATGGTTTCAGTGAAGATGATACTGATATCGTATCAACAGATACTCAGGAGATCGATTTTACGCGCGATTATTCTGAGGACATCAAAAAAGATGTGGACGATGTAGTATCGGCTTCGGCTTCTTTGCAAGAGGAGCTGGAAAATATTCACACGCTTTCCGAACAGTATGAGGCGATTGCCCAAACTGCTCAGACGCAGGGGGAAATGAACATGTCGTCCGGATGGTTTCTCAAAATCTGGGATACGGAGCTGAATAACCTGTGGAGCAGATTCAGCGATTCGGCGGATGCGCAGACGAAGGAAAAAGTCCTCGCAGAGCAGAGAAGCTGGAACTCCATGAAAGAAGAAGTGGCGCAGGAGAGCCTTGGTTCCAGCGAAGAAAACGGGAGCATGTACTCGCTTCTTGTGAACTTTTTTCAGGAAGAAATTACAAAAAACAGAGCCTACGTCCTTGCAAATGAGCTGGCAAAGGTGAAGGGCGAAGCATTTGAAATGCCGGAGCGGTCGACGAAGTACGGAGTGTTTGTGGATAATCAGGGGACCGGCAGTGTATACAGCCTGTTATGTACCCAGCAGGGCGTAAATGGCAGCGATGAAGCGGTGATCTCCATTTACAGGCAGGGCGAGCTAAAAGGAAGCTTTGTGGATAACGGAAACGGGGAGCTGGATTTCTCATCCGAGGATGGCTCTGTAAAGGGAATTATTCAGATCAACGGCTGGGACGGCGCGAGCTTTGAAGTGACTGAGACATCCAATCCGGATGCATTTCCCGTAGGACAAAAAACGGAATTTCCGTTTGCGTTTTAAAGAAAACAGAATATCAGAATCGAACACCCCCAGACCTGACCGAAGCGCGATGCCCGGCGGGGCTGGGGGTGTTTTGTGTGCCGTATCTTACCAGATTCCCAGCACATGCTGCATGAGCAGACTCATGGAAGCGATGCCGACCCAGCAGCAAAAGCCCAGGGCGAGCGGTTTACCGCCGGTTTTGATGAGTTTTACGATGTTTGTATTTAAACCGACCGCGCACATGGCGAGGACGATGAAGAACTTGCTCAGTGTTTTGAGAGGAGAAAATACGGATGCGGAAACACCGAGAGAGGTTGCGATTGTTGTGATGATGGAAGCCAGCACAAAGTAGAGAATAAACATCGGGAAAATCTTTTTAAACTCGACTTTTTTGCCCTCGGAACCGGCTTTTCTCGTACGGACAAAGGCGAGTACCAGTGTGATCGGAATGATTGCAAGGGTACGGGTCAGCTTTACGGTAACAGCTTTGTCCAGCGTCTGTGTGCCGAGCTGATAGAGGGAATCCCAGGTGGATGCGGCTGCGGTCACGGAAGAAGTATCGTTGACAGCAGTTCCGGCGAAAATGCCGAAGGCTTCGCCGCTTGTGGTGGAAAATCCGAGCAGCGCGCCGAGGGCCGGGAAAAACAGGGCAGCCAGCATGTTGAAGAAGAAAATAACGGAAATTGCCTGCGCAACCTCTTCATCATCTGCATCAATAACGGGGGCTGTTGCAGCGATTGCGGAGCCGCCGCAGATCGAGGAACCGACACCGACCAACGTGGAGATTTTGCCGGGAACGTGCATGATACGGTGCAGCACATAGGCGATAATCAGCGAGGTGGAAATCGTTGCGAGGATGATCGGCAAGGACTGCTTTCCGGTTTCCAAAATAACGGAAAGGTTTAAGCCAAAGCCCAGCAGGATGACTGCGTACTGCAGCACCTTTTTGGATACAAATGTGATGCCGCTCTGGAACTGTGTCTTATCTTTGAGCAGCAGCGTAATCAGCATACCGGCAAGAATACCGAATACCGGACCGCCGACAACCGGGACAGCCTGTCCCAGAAACCAGCAGGGAATGGCAAGGACGAGGCATAACAGGATGCCTTTTGCATTTTTCTGAATGAAACTCATGTGTTCTCCCTTCCTGACGGAACGTTTGCCGTCAGTTTTCTCTCATTATCTACTGCCGGATCAGAAGCTTTTGATACAGGCAGTTGCGGCAGTTTACGGTACTGCCTGAAACAGTTATCATCCTAGCACAGAAATATAATAAATTAAAATGATATATATTT
>ENA-UEPL01000389-UEPL01000389.1-human-gut-metagenome-genome-assembly--contig:-NODE-389-length-40291-cov-46.653827_pt1 | contig 40291 bp, 39 predicted proteins | sample MGYA00242896_ERZ507908 | MGnify/ENA primary metagenome ERZ507908 (study PRJEB26167, sample SAMN06115518) | human gut metagenome | host: Homo sapiens | place: China:Chongqing | collected 2015-08-20...
CATATACTACCCAGTCTGGTCCAGTTGATAAGTCTGCCAGTTTCATTTGTATAACACCTCCCACGAAATACCGATTTACCAATTTCATTAAATAATAAATTTCACGAACTAACTACATTGTCAAAAAATTCATTACAAGATTCACCATTTCTCGTTTGCGATATACTCGTAAATGCTGTCTAATTCACGGATTGCTCTAGGATTGACCTTTACTTTGTATTTATCCAAAATGTTTTTTCTCCAATTCTGTAAAAACTATTTCTGCATCAACAGCGTCTGCTCCGTTAGCGATTTCCTGCTCGGATTCGAAGATTGCCTGGTCGATGCGATTCATTCTTGCAAATTTATCATACAGTTCACTGCTCATTACAACCAAGTCGCTATATCCGTTTTTGGTGATAAAAATAGGCTCCTGTTCCTTATGTGCAATATTGGAAATCTCGGTTGTATTGCGCAGATCCTTAATAGGCATAATAAGTGGCATGATACTTCACTCCTTTCATTGACATAATCATAGCATAATTATGTCAATGAAAACAACCGCGAAATGCATATCTTCACAAAATAATATATGGATAAAATTGAAAAATTTATTACAAAAAAATAAAAATAATGGTTGACAGATACACCACTATCGTGTATTATATAACACGTGCCAAGCATAAGAGGGCACACAACTTAATACATGCGATAGTGGCGTAGTTGGTAACGCGCGACCTTGCCAAGGTCGAGACCGCGGGTTCGAGCCCCGTCTATCGCTCTTATAACGAAAAGAGATATCCTTCATGGATATCTCTTTTTCGTTATAGGCAGGAACATATCTGTCATATTTCCACGTCCTCGCACATATTATATATAAAACAACCACAGGAGGCGCATATGAGTGCAAAAACAAAAATCGTCGTTGTAAAAATGAAGCATGTCATTCTGACCGGAGTGCTCCTTGGCATACTGCTTCTTCTGATAATTTTCGCTGCTACATATTTCTTTTCAGGTGATGAGCCAAAGCCTGCAGTCGAAGAAACCGGCATGTATACACCGGGTGTGTACAATACATCTGTAGCGCTGGGCGGGGCGGCTATCGATGTGTCTGTGGCAGTGGACAGCAATAATATTAACTCCATAAGCCTTGAAAACATGACTGATTCGGTGGAAACCATGTACCCGCTTGTTGAGCCTGCTATGAACGAGCTCGTATCGCAGATTGTGCAAAATCAATCCACCGATAATATTTCCTATGCCAATACCAGTCAGTACACCTCCAAAGTGCTGCTCAACGCAATTGATAACACTCTCTCCAAAGCCAAAAAATCTGACAGCTCAAATACCGAAGAAAATGCAAAGACTGTATCTGAATCACAAAAAGAGCCCGGGGATTCTTCAAAAACTGAAAATACCTCGCAGTAACCTGCGAGGTATTTTAACTTAATCATATAAATCTAAATCGTAAAATATATGTTATGTATCAAAAATATAATCTACTGTTTACTGTCTGTAGATAATCCCTGTAAATAATCGCTGACAGCACTGATATCTGCGTAATAGCAGTTCACCGGACGACTCTTCTCATAGTACTGATATCCGGAGTAACCGCCCCAGCCTACCAATGCAACCAAAGCCGCTGCAGCAACAATTCGTGCTATAACACGCTTTACTTTATTTCTGGCATTTGTCTTTTTACGATTTGCCTTTTCATTCTTATATTTATCAACCTTTGCCTGACTCATTGCTTTTCTCCTTTAACTCAATGCAATAATTTTACTACATTTTTCGGGAGATATCAAGGCATTTCATCATAGCTTCAAAAACACTGCTTCTCATGCCCTTTTCCTCAAGCACACGCACAGCCTGGATAGTGGTTCCGGCAGGTGAGCACACCATATCCTTGAGCTCGCCCGGATGCTTTCCTGTCTCGAGAACCATTTTTGCGCTTCCAAGCACTGCCTGGGCTGCAAATGTATATGCCTGGCTCCTTGGCATGCCGCCTGCTACAGCCGCATCTGCCATGGCTTCGATAAACATAAACACATATGCCGGTGAGCTTCCGCTGACTGCTGTCACTACATCCATAAGCTTCTCGTCTATCATCTCAGCCTTTGAAAAGCCCGAGCACAAATCAAGCACTGTATCAAGCTCCGCCTGCGATACTCTTTCATTTGCACAGACTCCCATCATGCCCTCACCAACCATGGCAGGTGTATTTGGCATGGTACGTATAACCTTTAAGCTCTTTCCAAACATCTCGTCAAACCACGAAAGTGACTTGCCCGGTGCAATCGAAACAATGATTTCATCGTCACTAACAGTGTCCTTTATCTCTGCTATAACCTCCTCATAGTACTGTGGCTTTACCGCTAAAAACAGAATATCTGCAAACTCTGCTACGCTCTTATTGTCCGCTGTCAGCCTGATTCCAAGCTCTGCTGCATTCTTTTCTCTGGAGCTTTCAGTCTTTGCAGATGCAAGAATATCGCTTGCCTGTGCCTTGCCTGATGCCAGCACTCCGTGTATCATTGCCTTTCCCATGTTTCCACAACCTATGAAGCCTAATTTCTTACTCATATTATCCTCCTGCCGTAATCAATATATCTGACTATTCAAAGCATCCACAATCATGTTTAACAGTCAGTATTTTTGCAAACTATTTTAGCACACTTCATTCAATCATGCAAAATATCTTTTGACTCTCATATCATCTTATGCATCAAAACCTGAATGTACAGGCAGGCCTCTGTGCTCAACAGGAGTGGAAAAAACTATCTGTGTACTTGTCTTGCCGAATTTCTGCAGATTGTTGATAAAGTCATCAAGCTCCTCCGTACCCAAAAACTTCACCTCTATGAGCATAGAATACTCTCCTGTCACACAATTGCACTCTATGACATTCTCCACACTCTCAATAAACGGATAAAACTCTTCCTTTTGTACAGGCTCCAGGTCCAGATTGACAAAGGCTTTTATTTTATAGCCCAGATTAACCGAATCAACAGTGGCATGATAGCCCTTTATGATTCCCTTACTCTCCAATCTTTCTATTCTGGCTGTTACAGCCGGTGATGACAAAAACACCTGTGCCGCTATCTCCTTTATCGCTATACGTGCATTTTCCTGCAGCAGCTCTACTATTTTCTCATCAATCATATCCAGTGCATTCTTAGTCAATGTACCGCCTCCTAATCTCTCTTTTGTAAATGTGATTTTTCCAACAAAAAAGAGGGCGCAGATAACCTAATATCTGAACGCCCTCGTTCACTTTACTTTTTTAATTAATTACTTTAGAAAAATAATATCATTAATCAATATTACTTGTCAAGATTAAGATCTGTAATCTCCGTTAATTTTTACATAATCATATGTAAGATCACAGCCCCATGCCTTGGCTGACACATCTCCCTGGTGCAGATCTATGTCGATATAAATCTCATCCTCATGCAGTATCTTTGCTGCCTCCTCCTCTGAGAATTCAACTCCGGCACCCTTATCGCACACCTTGATGCTTCCTGCTGTTGAGCGCAGGTGAAGCTCCACCTTGTCTATATCAAAATCAGCCTCCGCATAGCCTATAGCACAAAGGATTCGTCCCCAGTTGGCATCCTCGCCAAACATAGCACACTTTAAAAGCGGTGAACGGATAACGCTCTTTGCCACAATAATTGCCGTATCAAGGTCAGGCGCACCTGCGCATGTGCACTCTAAGAGCTTTGATGCTCCCTCTCCGTCCTTTGCGAGCATTCTTGTGAGGTTAGAAAGCACCTCATAGAGAGCAGCCTTAAAGGTCTCATAATCTGCGTTCTCTGTGGTAATCGGTGTGTTTCCAGCCAGTCCGTTTGCCATGATGCTTACCATGTCATTGGTAGAGGTATCTCCGTCAATGCTTAAGCAGTTGTAGGTAACCTTTACGATCTCGCTCAAAGCCTTCTGGATAAGCTCTGATGAGATGGCAACATCTGATGTGATAAAGTTTAAGGTGGTTGCCATGTTCGGGTGAATCATTCCGCTTCCCTTTGCCATACCACCTACTGTACACTCACTGTCTCCAAGCATGAACTTCACCGCATACTGCTTTGGAACGGTATCTGTCGTCATGATAGCGTTTACAGCCTTGTCGTTGCCGTCTGCCGAAAGTCCCTTTGCAAGCTCCTTTATATGGCTCTCAATAGGCTCAATCGGAAGCACCTGTCCAATAACTCCTGTAGATGCCACGATAACCTCATTCGGGTCAATCGAAAGCTCTGCTGCTGCAAGCTCGCACATTTTCTGTGCCTTCTCCACTCCATCAGCATTGCAGGTGTTGGCGTTTTTGCTGTTGGCAATAACAGCCTTTGCCGTATGTCCTGATGCCTCAAGGTGTGCCTTTGTCACCTGAATAGGTGCGCCCTTCACCTTGTTTGTTGTGTAAACAGCCGCTGCCTGACACTGCGTTTCTGAATAAACTAAAGCCAGGTCATTTTTGTTTTTATCACTGTTTAATCCACAGTTCAGTCCGTTTGCAACAAAGCCCTTTGCTGCACAGACTCCCTTTTTTACCTTTGTAAAACTCATTTGTATAATACCTCGATTCTTCTAAATATGTCTAATCCCCAACATATCGTAGTATTGATGTATGAATGATAGCCTGTAACATCCTTTCGTTACTCTATCTCCTTCATGACGCTCTTGTAAGCCGGACGGATAATCTTGTTCATGCCGACAATCTCCTCAAGCCTGTGAGCACTCCATCCAACGATTCGCGCAATGGCAAAAAGAGGTGTGTAAAGCTCCATAGGAATACCAAGCATCTCATAAACAAAGCCGCTGTAAAAATCGACATTAGGAGAAACACCCTTAAAGATATGGCGCTTTTCAGCGATAATCTCAGGAGCCACCTTCTCTATTGTATTATAGAGATTCATCTCCTTATCTCTATTCTTTGCCACTGAAAGCTTCTCCACATAGCCTCTGAATATACGTTCTCTCGGGTCAGAAAGTGAATACACGGCATGTCCCATTCCATAGATGAGCCCCTTGTGGTCAAATACCTCACCATCCATCATTTTTCTGAGGTAAGCTCTCACCTCATCCTCATCATCCCAGTCCTTCACATGTGAACGGATATCCTGCATCATCTCCATCACCTTGATGTTGGCACCGCCGTGCTTTGGTCCCTTAAGGGATGACATGGCTGCCGCGATAGCAGAGTATGTATCTGTACCTGCCGATGTAACCACACGTGTGGTAAATGTAGAGTTGTTTCCACCGCCGTGCTCCATATGAAGAATAAGTGCCATATCAAGCACCCTTGCTTCAAGCTCTGTATATTGATTGTCAGCTCTGAGCATCCTAAGGAAGTTTTCAGCTGTCGAAAGCTTTGGATCCGGCCTGTGAATATACATGCTCTGATCATTTTCATAATGATTATACGCATGATAACCGTAAACTGCAAGCATCGGGAATATTGCAACAAGTGATAAGCACTGTCTGATATTGTTGTCGATGCCCGCCTTTGCTACAAGAGGATCATATGAAGCCAGTGTCAGTATACTTCTCGTCATGGAATTCATGATATCCTTTGACGGAGCCTTCATGATGACATCCCTCGTAAAGTTGGTAGGAAGGGTTCTGCTTCTTCCTAAAACCTCTGTAAACTCAGCCAATTCACTCTCTGATGGCAGCTGCCCGAAAAGCAGCAGATAAGCAATTTTTTCAAAACCAAACTCACCGGGCCTTAAGTTATTTGTAAGTGTCTTTACATTGTAGCCCCTGTACCACAATTGTCCGTCACATGGCACGCTGCTGCCATCCTCGCCCGTTTTAAATGAAACAATCTCCGAAATATTCGTAAGACCTGTCAGAACTCCCTTTCCGTTTACATCCCTAAGTCCTCTGTTGACACCATATTCCCTGAAAAGACTATCTGAAATTGTGTCATTTTTAATACAGATATCCTGTTTTTTTGCAGCGTAATCCGCTAATAAATTATTGCTTTTTGTCATCCATTCACCCTTCCTTTTTACCTTTTAGAATATATTATATCCGTTTTCTTAGAAATTGGCAAACCCATTCATGAATCCATAGCCAAAAATTTTATTCGGATAGTCGGTTTTTTCTTTTCTACGGCAGTTTCTTACCATGACATTTTTTATATCCACACCGTTTGCGAGCAAAACATTGCCTCTCACTATCATCCACTCCATGATGAGAGCCGCCACCGCTGCAGTGATTGCAGCAGCCGCCGATGTGCCACTTAGTGCTATATACATTCCTCTTAGATTTGCCCCTGTGATATCCACAGCCGGTGCTACGAGATCCGGCTTTATTCCACCGTCTGCGTCAAAGCCCCTTCCCGACTCTAAAAGTATTGCATCATTTAGGGAATTATAGCCTCCCGCCGTTATCACAAGCTTAGCATCCGAAGGCATGGTCAGCGTGGTATCAGGCTCCGAGACAATAAAGCTCACATCAGCATCAAGAAGTCCTGTCATCGGGAGCCACATATTAAAAACACCTCCAATAGTACTAAGTGGAAATACCCTGATGGTCCACACTCCCTTCACCACCTTTTGAAAGCGGATAAATATAAGCAAATCCCTCGTCTGTCTGCCGGTCTGCCTGTAGTCAATAGTCACCTGTGTTCCCTCAAGCAGAAATGAGTATTCACCGCTGTCTATTCGCATTGGTACCCCGGCTGGATTTGATTGTCCGCTAGGCGATATGACAGAAAGCGTAAATAGCTCAGGTGAAAGTGCCCAGCATTCCAGATAAAAGCCATCCATATCCTGCTCAACATTTATCTCAATATCATCGACTGTATCTGTTATGCGCCCTTTATAATGATGCCTGCTGTTCGCCTCATTGCCCGCTGCCGCAACCACAGCCCTGCCTCTTTTTGCCGTGATATAGTCCAAATACTCTGAAAGATCCTCAGCTCCCGTGTGGCTTCCGTTATTGCAGCCAAGCGCCATGCAAAAGACAGCCGGTGCTCCCTTTTGACCTGCAAACTCATCTGCAAAATGCACTGCTCTCATCACATCAACCTCCGAGTACACCATTTTACGATCCGGAATAAAGTAGAAATCATACAGCTTTTGAGGTGCCCTTTTCAGCTTTACGACAATAAGCTTAGCCTGTGGTGCCACCCCTGCAAAATCATCCTGCGGTCTGTCATTGCCACATATCACGCTCGCCACAAACGTACCATGCCCATCCTCATCGCCCGGTATGCTCTCATATGGATTTTCCGATAAAATAGCAGCATTTATCTCATCCTCTGAATAAACCGTATCCGTATTCTGATCCCAGAGCACTGCAATCTTCGTCTTACCCTCAGGTGTCATAAAAGCCTCCTGCGCATAATTCACACCTGTGTCAATAACCACCACATACACACCACTTCCGTAAAGCCCCGGAACAAACTCCCTTTGAAGCCTGAACACACCGCTCTTTACAAGCCCCTGCGTGGATAAAGGAGCCAGACACTTTGGAATAGCCGAATACGAATAAACTCCCACCAGAAGTGGTGGGAGTCTTTCGTAATCCTCATATGTCCATATCTCGTAATCATCGCCCAATGTCTCTATGATATCAGGAGCTATTACCGGTGGAATGAACTCCTTTTTTGATACTATGAACTGCATATTTTACCTCATATGATATAATATTTAGATATGAGGGTCAAAAGATATTTTGACCCTCATATAATTATATTCTATAAATAAAAATATGCTACCATATTTATCTAATATAAACAAAGCTTCGACCAAAATTACTCGCGGCTTCCATGACATGTAAAATAAATCACCTGGTAATCCTGCGAAAGCACCGCAAGCAGCCTTCTGCCGCGCGCAAGCTTCTCATCATCAAGATTCACAAACGGATCGTCAAGTATGAGGAACGGCTTCTCTCCCGGATACATCGCATCCACAAGCGCAAAACGCATACATATGCCTATCAGGTCCTTGTAACCTGCCGACATGGTTCTCACATCGCGAAGCTGCCCCTGCTCCTTCATCCTTATTGAAATATTGGCATCCACCTGCCAGTCTCTGTCTGTATTTTCTGTCAGGATACCGAAGTACTTCTGGAAGCCATTGGAAATAGGCGCCATGTATCTGGCAGTAAACTGCTCCCTTGCCCTGGTCAGATAGTCTGATGTAAGCCCAAGTATCTCATACTTATGCTTTTCCTCAGCCTGTATCTGCTTGCAGTTGCGATACTCCTGCTCCTTTTCATCCCTCATATCAAGCTGCTCCTGCAGATCATCCATCTGTCTGCCGTACTGCACTAAGGATGCCCTGATTTCATCGAGGCTGCCTTCCACCTTTGAAATCATCTCATTGAGCTCATCAAGTGTATACGGACACTCATTTGGTGCAAGAAGCTTGTCCATATCGTTATCATTCTCAAACTGCGTTTTCTTCTGAAGAGCACTGTCCATATTTTCCTTTGCAAAGCCGGCCTCTGCGAGCTGCTTTTTCATCTGTGAAAGTGCCTGTGTATATTCTGCAGCACTGTCATATCCATAGAGACTTAAATACTCATCAAGCGAAGCCTTTGCCTTCTCATAGTCAGCCTTTGTCTTGGCGCGCTTTCCTATCTGCTCGTTGAAACGACTGTAGTCATGAGCCTTTGTGCGAAGCTCATAAAGCTTCTCCTGATACTGCGATTCATCTGCTTCAATCGAAAAGCTGTCAAAAAACTGCGATACCTCATGCTCCATTGATGTAATGCCGCTTTGAATCTGCTCAAGCTGCTCCTTTAATTCCTGAATCGGTATCTCCTTCTGCTTTATATTTTCCTCACGCTCAGCCATAAGCCTGATGTATGCTCTCTGCTTTTTGTTGTTCAGACGGATTCCATAGGCCATCATGACAACACCGCAAAGCGCCATAGCGACTCCAGCTATGCCTACCACAAGAAACATAATTTCCTTCACATTGTACTTCTCATTCAGACTGAATACCGTGGCAACAGCCGCTGCCAAAAGACCGATAACCATAAGCACAATACCTGCAGGTACAAGCTTAGTCTTCTCAGGGGTCTCCGGCTCCTCCTCATCATCTGCCATCTTTGCAAGTGAGGTCATCTGCGAGAGCTTGAGCTCCATGTGGCTGTACTCATTCTTGACGCTCTGGATGTTTGCAATCTTCTTTTGCATCTCATCAAGACCATCATCAGATGGCACACCATCCTTAAACATACCTGAAAGTGTATCTAAATACTGCTCCTCCTCAGGTGTAAAGCTCAGATTATCTTCTACAGCCTTTAAGCTTTCAAGCTCTCCGGCCTGCTTTGTCTTTTCCAAAAGCTCTGCCTCATCCGGTGCTTTGTCTCCAAAGACTGCCATTGCTGCATTGTAATTGCTCTCTTTCTCCTTTGCAACGGCACAAAGCTGCTCGTAGTTTTCACGAAGTGCCTGCTTTCTGCTGTCCTCAGATGCCACCTGAAGCGCCCTGCCGTACTCGGCTCTGATACTGGTAAGCTCCTTCTTCTGGGCAGTTTTCTCATCTATTTTCTGTGAAAGCTGTGCTACCGCCTCATCCGCTGCCTGATACTTCTTAAGCTCCTGTTCCAAGGCTGTGAGTGTATTTACACGCTTTTTGATGGAGCCTGTGATACGGTTTGGGGACATCTTGTTCATCATATCCTTAATGTCCGCTGTCGCCGACTCGAAGTTGTTGATGTCATTTGTATTTTCCGCCATATTGCCAAGCTTTGCGCTGATGCTGTCTGATGACGAAAACATGCAGTCTGCCTGTGCTATGTATATTGTTCTCTTGAACGAGCTGCGGTCGAGGTCAAAAAGCTCCTCTCCAAGCAGTGGTGAAAAATCATCACACTCAACCATGGTTGCAAGCCGGTATAAGTGAAAATCATCCTGCTTTTCTGTGAGGCCAAAGGTCCTTACAAGTCTGTACTCCACTCCATCGGCCTCAAAATCAAGCTCTCCACCATAAGTGCCGCCCTGCCATGGCTTATAGAGCTTTCTTTCCCTCTCAAAGGCGCCCGGCTCCTTTTTCGTGTCAAAGCCGTACAGCATAGCCTTCAAAAAAGCCGCAAGCGTACTCTTTCCCCAGCCGTTTGGCTGGTTTATGACATTGACTCCATCATTGAAATTGATATTAAGATCGGACAGCTTTCCGAAGTTATTTATGTGACAAGCTATTAATTTCAATTTCTAAATCTCCTCCCCGCTAAGCGCCGATATACCGCATCTGATAACCTCAGACTTCTGCTCCTCGGTCATATCTGAGCCAAGCACCATCCGTATGAACTCACCCTTAAGTGATGCATCCTTTTCGTATTCACTGTAATTGATGAGAAGTCTTGTCTCATCATACACCTTTTCATAGTAGAAATATTCCTCGAACATATCCTTGAGGAAATCTGTGTTTATCTCACAATCCACGTCCACCTCACCTACAAGCACGAACTTTACCATGCTTCTCGATGAATATTCACTGTCCGAAATAGCCTTTTCCATTTTCACAGCCACATCCTGTGTGGTCATGGCTCCTGTCACATCCACATACAGCGTGTAGAGGCTCCTGTACGCAAACGGTACAAAGCTAAAGCCTGCCGTGAGCTTCTCATCATCTATATCAAGCACCACAAATCCCTTTTGTCCACACTCATCAAAGCCTCTTCCCTCCAGGCAGCCGCTGTAGCAGTACATGCCACGGTTGTCAAGCTGCCCGCTCTGATACTCATGCACATGGCCGAGTGCGAGATAATCAATGCCCTTATTCTTAAGGTCACCTGTGGAAATCTCATCACCGAGCTGTCCGTGGAGAGTGACAACGTTGTAATTGTCATTGTCGAGCACAAGAGAATTGTACATGGCAGCCTGGTTAGACTTGTCTATCTCAAGACCTGTTATTGTGATATTCCCATAGCTGTATGAGGTCCACTGATTAGAAAAAAGCTTAAGGTTGTCAGGGATTTCATCGAGCTTCGATATGAAATTGTCCGAGTCGTGATTACCCTTAAGATAATAGAAATCGATATCCGGATTTGACGTAATCGAATCCTTTACCAGATTTCTGGCAGTCGCTGACACATTTCTCGTGTCAAATAAATCGCCTGCTATGATAATCGCCTTTACATCGTTATTTTTGGCGTACTCTATCATCCTTGAATATGTACGCAGTATTTCCATTTTTCTCTCTTTTGCCTGCTCCTTTGACAGATTCGAGGTCATCTTCGAATCCAGATGCAGGTCTGCACAGTGGATAATTTTCATTTTTCCAATTCCTCTTGATATATGAACGTTTATAAATCATTACAGACTACACATAGATTCATTACGCATAGCCTGGTTGCATCATTTACAGCCAATTCACAATTTCATAATCATTTAACAATTAAACGTGCTGACTGTCTTCAAGCTCAGGTGTACCTCTCATCTGAATGAGCGGGCCACCCTTCTTCTCCACATAGTCCTTAGTGATTGTAACCGTGCCGATATTGTCATCCTTTGGTATCTCATACATGATATCAAGCATGAAATCCTCTATAATCGCACGAAGGGCTCTGGCTCCGACCTTCTTCTCCTTTGCCATCTTGGCGATGGCATAGAGTGCATCGTCATCGAACTCAAGCCTTACCTCATCCATCTCAAGAAGCTTCTGATACTGCTTGATTATGGCATTCTTTGGCTCCTTCAATATCTTTACAAGCATATCCTCAGTGAGCGCCTCAAGTGAGAACATGATTGGAAGTCGTCCGATAAACTCAGGAATCATTCCGAATTTACGGATATCATCAACAGTTGCCTGCATGAGCAGGTTTTCATCCCCATCATACTTGTCCTTCAAATCAGCCTTGAAGCCTATAGAAGCCTCCTTGTTCAGGCGCTCCTTTATGATATCCTCAAGACCCGGAAAAGCGCCTCCGCAGATAAAAAGAATATTTCTCGTGTCAACTGTGGTCATCGGAACCATGGCATTCTTGCTGCTGGCACCAACCGGCACCTCAACCTCTGAGCCCTCTAAAAGCTTAAGCATACCCTGCTGCACTGACTCTCCGCTTACATCACGCTGGTTGGCATTTCTCTTCTTTGCAAGCTTGTCTATCTCATCTATAAAAATGATACCGTGCTCAGCTCTCTCCACGTCATTATCTGCAGCCGCAAGAAGCTTACTTACCACACTTTCGATATCGTCACCGATATATCCGGCCTCAGTAAGTGATGTGGCATCTGTTATGGCAAGTGGCACATCTAAAAGCTTTGCAAGAGTCTTTACGAGATATGTCTTTCCTGAACCTGTAGGTCCGATCATGAGCATGTTTGATTTCTCAATCTCCACACCGTCAAATTTATTTGAAGCCTGCTTTGTACCGGTCTTCTCTTCCTCTGCCTTATGCTTATTGTCAGCCATGACACGCTTGTAGTGGTTATATACTGCAACCGACATGACCTTCTTTGCATGCTCCTGACCTACCACATAGTCATCAAGACTCGCCTTGATCCTATGCGGTGCAGGAATTGAGTGAATGTCAAGAATCGGCTCGACCTTTTTCTCTTCCTTTGGTTTTTTCTTCTTAAGCTTCTGGCTGTTTGGTATGCCTCCTGTCAGATCTGACAAATTTATCATGCTGATATTGGGCATATTGCCAAAATCCATATTGCTTATATTACCCAGATTTCCGAAATTGCCAAAATTACCGTTGCTCATGGAGTCAAAGGTCTTTTGCATACAATCGTTGCAGATGCACAGATTTGGCTGGATATGTATCATCTTGCCTGCCACGCTCTCCGGCCTGCGGCAGATGTAGCAGACATCCTCGTAGTCGTTTGACTTGTTATCGTTTGTATTATCTATGTTATTTGTAGTGTCTTCCTTTTTATCCTGAATATTGTCAGGTACTTCCTTGAAATCATCATTATTCATAGGTGAATTACCGCCTTTGTATCATTTGGCTGCTTTATCAGCCATTTAACTATTATACACTACTGAATAAATGCGTGCAAGCAAGCTGAGGCGCTTTTGAAAAAAAAGAACCGACAGATCAAAAGACCTGCCGGATTCATTTTCTTAATATCTATCATAACAGCTCCATAAGAAGCTTATTGACAACAGCAGGATTTGCCTTGCCCTTTGTGGCCTTCATGGTCTGACCTACAAGTGCTCCGATGGCTTTCTTCTTGCCATTGTGATAATCCTCCACTGCCTGTGGATTTGCATTGATGACAGCCTGGATTGTGGCTTCAAGCTCACCCTCATCATTCATGCTCTTAAGACCGTTCTCCTCGACATACTGCTCAGGGTCGATATCATCCGAGAATATTTTCTCAAATACTTCCTTGGCAACAGATGAGTTGATTGTGCCTGCATCTACCAGATCTACAAGCTTTGCAAGATTTACAGGTGAGAATTTTATCTCATCTGCATCCATGTCGTTATCCTTTAAGAGGCGCATTGTCTCGACCATAAGCCAGTTTGAAACCTTCTTCGGCTTGCCGCAGAGCTTTGTGGCAGCCTCAAATATGTCTGCCATATGCTTTGACTCTGTGAGAATCTTTGCATCATACTCAGGGATGTCGTATTCCTTCTTGTAGCGTGCAAGCTTCTGTGGACGAAGCTCAGGCTGCTTTGCCTTTATCTGTGCAATCCATTCATCAGATACGACGATTGGCACAAGGTCAGGCTCAGGGAAATATCTGTAGTCCTGTGCGTCCTCTTTTGAACGCATGGCATGTGATGATTCCTTGTTGTCATCCCATCTACGTGTCTCCTGTACTACCTTTCTGCCCATCTCAAGAAGCTCTATCTGGCGCTCACGCTCGCCTTCTATGGCATGCGCGATAGCCTTGAAGGAGTTAAGGTTTTTCATCTCAGTACGTGTACCAAACTTCTTTGCGCCCACCTCTCTTACTGAGATGTTGACATCGGCACGCATTGAGCCCTCATTCAATTTACAGTCAGATGCTCCGAGATACTGGATGGTCTGACGCAGAGTCTCAAGGTATGCGATAACCTCCTCAGCGGAGCGCATATCAGGCTCTGATACTATCTCTATAAGAGGTACTCCGGAACGGTTGTAATCTACGATAGATACGTCCTCCCACTCGTCATGTACGAGCTTTCCGGCATCCTCCTCCATGTGGATTTCATGGATTCTGACGTTTTTCTTTCCGTTTGCTGTCTCAATCTCCACTGAACCATTGCGGCAGATTGGCAGATAAAGCTGTGATATCTGATAGTTCTGTGGGTTATCCGGATAAAAATAGTTTTTTCTGTCAAATTTGCTGTACTGTGTGATGGTACAGTTGGTGGCAAGTCCTACTGCCACTGCGTACTCTACAACCTGCTTGTTTAAAACAGGAAGTGAGCCCGGCTGTCCTGTGCAGACAGGACATGTATGTGTGTTTGGTGCGCCTCCGAAAGCTGTGGAGCAGGCGCAAAAGATCTTTGTTTTTGTAGCTAACTCTACATGGACCTCAAGTCCGATGACTGTCTCATAGTTTTTCATATCCTTTTTGCCTCCTTCCTACTGTGCACCGGCAGATTTATTGGTATCTGCTGTATTTTTGTTACTGTACTCCTCCGCAATAGCGCTGCGCTTATGCTCTCTTGTTTTTTCAAAGCTGTAGGCTGCACGGATGATATTCTTCTCCTTAAAGCAGTCTCCGATGAGCTGTAATCCGATTGGAAGTCCGTTTTTGTCCATGCCGCACGGAAGCGATATTCCCGGAAGACCTGCAAGGTTTACAGATATTGTGTAGATATCACCGAGGTACATCTGGATTGGATCGCTTAAGCTCTCTCCAAGCTTTGGAGCTGTGGTTGGTGCTGCCGGTCCGAGTATCACATCATATTTGGCAAAGGCATCATCAAAGGCTTTTTTGATAAGTGCCTTTACTCTTAAGGCCTTTAAGTAATATGCATCATAATATCCTGATGAGAGTACGAAGGAGCCGAGCATGATTCTTCTCTTTACCTCAGGTCCAAAGCCCTCAGAACGCGATTTCTTGTACATGTTGTGAAGGTCTGTGTACTCCTTTGTACGGTATCCGTATTTGACACCGTCGAATCTGGCAAGGTTTGAGCTTGCCTCAGCACAGGCGATTACATAGTATGCAGGGATGGCATACTCTACAAGTCCGAGGTCAAATTCCTCCACAACAGCACCTTTTTTCTTTAATTCATCTGCCGCTGCAAGGATTGCCGATTTCACCTCCGGGTCAAGTCCATCTCCGAGATAATCCTTTGGAATACCAATCTTCATACCCTTCACGTCATCAATAAGAGCCTCTGTAAACTTCAAATCATCTCTGTTTACTGATGTCGAATCCTTCGTATCATATGAAGCGATTGCCTCAAGTATAGCAGCACAGTCTGTGACATCCTTTGCGATAGGTCCAATCTGGTCAAGCGATGAGCCATAGGCAATGAGTCCATATCGTGAAACTGTGCCGTAGGTTGGCTTGATTCCTGTCACACCACAGAAGGAGCTTGGCTGTCTGATTGATCCGCCTGTATCTGAACCGAGTGCAAACGGTACCTCCTCTGCTGCAACTGCTGCACAGCTTCCTCCTGATGAACCGCCCGGTACGTGCTCTGTATTCCATGGGTTTTTGGTTGCTCCAAAGGCAGATGTCTCTGTGGTGCTTCCCATGGCAAACTCATCCATGTTGGTTTTTCCAACGATGACACAGCCTGCATCCTCAAGGCGCTTAACAGCCTCCGCTGTGTAGGTCGGGATGAAATTGTAGAGTATCTTTGATGAACATGTGGTAAGAAGCCCTTCTGTACACATGTTATCCTTTATGGCTACAGGCACACCCGCAAGCGCTCCTTTTAGCTCTCCCGCATCAATTTTTGCCTGAACCTCTGTTGCTTTTTTAAGTGCACCCTCTTCGTCTATTGTGACAAAACTGTTTATCTTTTCTTCTTTTGCTTTTATAGAAGCAATGGCAGCCTTTACAGCCTCTTCCACTGTAACTTCCTTTGCCTGTATTTTCTTGCCGAGTTCCACGGCAGTTAAAGACATTAAATCCATTTTTCTCCTCCTTGCCGTTATTCGCCGATTGTCTTTGGTACCTTGAATCCGCCGTCCTTCTTGACCGGTGCATTGGCAAGTGTAGCTTCACTTCCGTCACCGTTTGTGACAACATCATCTCTGAATACATTGTTTACAGGGAATACGTGGCTCATAGGCTCAATTCCCGCAGTATCAAGCTCCTCAAGCTTATCGATATAATCAAGCATATCTGCCATATCCTTCTTGGCAGCCTCTGCCTCCTCCGGTGAAAGCTCAAGCTTTGCAAGGATTCCGACATACTCCATGGTCTCGTCAGAGATTACGTTTCTCATGACTCCATCCTCGCCCATCACCTTTGTGGTAACAGCCTGCTGTTCCGCAATCTCCTCCTCAGGTTCCTCGTCAAGCGCATCACTTCTGACCTTTGCATATACCGCTTCATCGCATATACCCTGATTGTTGAAGCCTGCATGGCGGAGAGTACCCTCATAATCCATGCCTGCGGCAACCATAACCTTGCCGGAATTTGGATTTTCAGTATCATGTCTGGCCCATACACGTCCTGCACCAACCTCATTGATGAAAAATCTGATGATAGCTGTGAGTGCCTCTGTCATGTAGCCGTTATTCCAGAAACGCTTTCCAATACAATAACCGATTTCAACCGACTCAACTCTCTCATCAATTTTAATTGCACTTATAGTTCCGATAGGCTGCTCGAGGTCATTAAGCTCTATAGCCCACTGGTAAAAATCTTTCTCGTCATACTTAGATATCCATTCCTTTAAAATAGTCTCTGTAGTATCAACACTCTCATGCGCCGGCCATGTAAGATATTTTGTCACTTCCGGGTCATTTGCCCAGTTGTAAAACATGTTCTCCGCATCTTCTATTTCAAATCTTCGAAGAGTAAGCCGCTCTGTGGCGATTTCTCTTGTTCCTATATGATTCATACGATATCCTTTCTTTTTCAATTTTATTTATGACGGTTTCGCACATGTAACGTAAATTGCCGGAGAGTATACAGTTGTTCCGAAGAAAACAATATGAACTGCCACGGAGTTCCATCAACCTTGAAAACGGATATCAACTTAAAAATTATATTAATCTATATCGATTCAAATCCGTGGTTGACTTCATATTTTTTCTGAGGAATACACTGTATGCTAGGCCGGCTATATGTAACCGTAGTAGTGCGAAACCTATACTCTAAAATCCAATAGCCAAACGCTAATAACCATTTATGGCTCAAGTCGGCTCAAGTCTCGTGGGAAGAGTGTTGCTTCACGCACATTGTCCTCTCCGATAAGCTGCATTGTAAGTCTCTCAAGTCCTATTCCAAGACCTCCATGTGGCGGCATGCCGTACTTAAAGGCTGAAAGATAGCTCTCCATACCCTCTGTCTCCATGCCACGCTTTGCGATTTTTTCCATAAGCTTGTTGTAGTCGTGGATTCGCTGGCCGCCTGTTGTGATCTCAAGACCTCTGAAAAGCAGGTCAAAGCTTAAGGTGTATGTCTCGTCTGCCGGATCATCCATGGCATAGAACGGTCTCTTCTTTGAAGGATAATGTGTGACAAATACAAAATCACTACCATACTCTTCCTTGAAGTACTGTCCGATAAGTACCTCCTCCTCCGGCTCTAAGTCGAATGGGTTTCTGAACTGTCTGTTATATTTTTCTGCGACACGCTGCTTTGCCTCGTCAAATCTAACTCTTGGTATGCTTGTCACGTCAGGCAGCTTAATCTTTAAAAGCTCAAGCTCCTTGGCGTATGAGGTCTTTAAAAGCTCCATGGTGTACTGCAAAAAGCCTGTCTCCATCTCCATGATATCCTCGAAGCCGTCAATGTAGCCCATCTCAAAATCGAGTGATGTATACTCATTCAGATGTCTCTTTGTATTGTGCTTTTCTGCTCTGAAAACAGGTGCAGTCTCAAATACCCTGTCAAAGACACCCACCATCATCTGCTTGTAAAACTGCGGGCTCTGCTGCAAAATAGCTGGTCTGTGGAAATATTCAAGCTTGAAGAGGTTGGCTCCTCCCTCCGCTGACTTTGCACCAAGCTTTGGCGTATGAATCTCTGTAAATCCATTATTGTAAAGGAAATCCCTAAAGCCCCTTGTGATACCCTCCTGTATACGGAACGTAGCACGCTCTCTTGGATTTCTGAGTGCCACTGCCCTGTTATTGAGCTTTGCCTCAAGTGATGTATTCAGTTTCCATTTGTTGATCTGAAGCGGCATAGGCTCCGCCGGCTCAGATAAAATTGTGATAGTGTCAAGACGAAGCTCGAAGCCGTTTGGAGAACGGTCATCACTCTTGTATGTGCCGCATACCTCCACGGTATCTGCTTCCTTTAGATCATCGACGCTAAACTGGGATTTGCCCGGCTCGTATACACACTGTATGAGTCCGTCCCTGCGTCTTAAGACGATGAATGCAACCTCACCCATATCTCTTATGGTGTGAATCGCACCCTTTACTTTGATGTTTTTGCCCTCGTAGTCGCCTGCAAGAATTTCTGCGATACCGAGGTCTTCCTTTTGAACTGCTCCTGTTAAGAATTCCATATTTTTGTGCTCCTTTGATTTTTTAAGCGGGACGGAAAAAAAAGCCCCGGAGCATATCAAATTAATGAAATGCTCCGGGGCGAAAATTCTAAAAATATTCCGCGGTACCACCCGCTTTGAGAAAAAGGCCTGTTCCTGTTTCTCCACTCTTATCCGTAACGTGGATGAATCGTATCTGCCTACTTTTGATATATAAAAAGCTTAATTCACATACGATAAACCTATCTATGCAATAAACCATATCAATCGTTCAACAAATCTGCTCCGGTAGTGTTCCTGCAATCAGCTCTTCCAAACAGCGCTCTCAGTCGGTGACGCTGTATTCCTGTCGGTGTCTGGTGATCCAAGTCTCCTTCAACGCATTTATTGTTCTTTTGTTGTTTAACGTTATAACACAATAAACTTATTATTTCAACCCATCATAGCCAAAACTTAAGAAAATAAAGTATAGGAATATATTATAGTTTTTCTTAATTGTGGTTATAACAGAGCCTTCTTTTGCAACAATTATTAAATAAATTTAGGCTATTCCCTATTGCCTTTATTGAATTCGTATTGTAGAGTATATTTGGTATAAATAGCTAATAAATAATAATGAGGCAGGTAACACTTATGAAAAAACTATTATTTTTTGATATAGACGGCACTCTCGTGGATTTCGGCAATAGCACCATGAGCCCATCAACCACCGATGCTCTAATAAGAGCAAAACAAAACGGTCATATGATTTTTCTTTGCACCGGACGTAGCTACAATCAGATTTATCCATCATTAAAAGCCTTTGATTTTGACGGAGTGGTGGCTGCTGCCGGCGGCTATGTCACTGTGGGTGATAAGGCAATTGCACATCATGTCTATGGACAGAATCTGTTACAGAAGGTTCTTGACACTGTTGGTGACAACAACACAGGACTTATCTTCCAGACAAAGGATAAAAGCATCACAAACCACAAGTGGGCTGACAAATTCATATCAGCATTCTCAAAGCAGTTTGACATGCATGTGATACAGGACAACCCGACATTTAAGGATATCGTGATTGATGATGAATTATCAAGCTTTTCTAACCGATACGCTGATGTTGAAAGCACTATTTACTGCAATTGCGACTACCACATTGATGATTTAAGAAGACTCCTCGGCGATGAATTTGTAGTAACCCTGAGCAGCTTTAAAGAGCCTGAACCTTACAGCGGTGAGATTACATTGCGCGGTGTCAACAAGGCAACCGGCATACGTGATGTGGTAGAGTTTCTTCACATGAGTCAGGCTGATACAATAGGCTTTGGCGATGGCCAGAATGATTTTGATATGCTGCGCTACTGTGATGTCGGTGTTGCCATGGGCAATTCCAGCGATGAAGTCAAGGCTGTTGCCGATATAGTGACAGACGATATCAAAGAGGATGGGCTTAAAAATGCCATGGTGCATCTTGGACTTGTCTAAAAATGCACCATGGCATACTCTATGCCTCAATATTCATAAATCTGTCCCACTCGCACTCGTCTTTTGATGCCGATACAATCAAGGTGTACGAGCGCTCATCTGTTCCATCAAATACGAAGGTATAATTTTCATTCTCCTTCTCGATTAAATATGCGTATCCGTCAAGAAAATTGTTGAAGGTGTCGATATAATCTGCCTCATCTATCTCCTCGTCAGCCGTGGTGCTCTTTAGGTTGCCATCGGCATCATATGTCTTAAAGCCCTCGCGTATGAATGAAATAATATTTGCATCTGAAAGCTTTAATATAAGGCCGTTTGTCCTCATATCACGGATATCTCTGTTTTTAGAATTATCTGCCTTTATGATTACGTTGTCAAGGCATATTTTGAAGGTGCCAAAGCTCATCATGATATCGCTCACATGCACATCCGAAAATTTGAAATGTGTAAACTCGTTTTCTGTCCTGAATTTCATCTGTTATCCTCCGTATATACTCATGCCGATATTTTATCAGATAATTTTGCTTTGGGCAACTTGCATTTTATAATGTGCCGTACAGCTCAAGTGTATGGCCCACACTGCCTGCACCTATAAAATAATAGTCGCTTTGAGTGTCACCGTCTACAAAGATATACTGTCCGTACATCTTTATATTGCAAAAGAGTGCTGTGCGGCTTGATGCGGTAGCGATTCCATATCCCTTGTTTGACACGATAAGCGGCAGCCTCTGCTGTCTGCCTCCGAACGAAATATATCTGGCTTTGTTTGTCAAATCAGTAAGGTCTGTCGCAAGTATTCCCTTGGATTTGAGCTTTTCCGATTTGTCCCAGTCAAAAAATGTGTAGCACTCGCCATTATTTAAAAGCCTTGGCTCTGTGGCATTTTCACTTACAAGGAGATTTCTGTCGGCATCAAAATACTGTATGGCTCCGTTTTTCTTTTCTATCCTTAGTATCAGCTTCTCCGTTTGAATTTCAATAAGCGATTTGGATTCCTTTGCCACCCATTTGAAGGCTGTATCAGCCTTTTGCTTCCAATAGGTTTTGTGCGGCTTTTCTCCAATTCCTTTTACAAAGATTACGCGTACTATCTCCGGTGTTATTGGTATCACATAAAGTGTGCCGTCCGCTGTGGCGATTTCAACATGCGATTTACCTTTTTTGAGCCATTTTACCGCAAACTTGCCCTTTGAATGTCCCTTTACATGAAGTATATCGTTGTCCGGGATTGAGCCGTATGCGTATGGTGAGGGATTGAGAGGGAGGCTGCTCTTTTTTGCAGCCTTACTTACTTCCTTAATCTTAATTTTATTTGCCATATATGTAGCAGTACATTGTGTTTGATTTTCACTGTCTTTTTTTATAAATGCAGATAAATCATGCTTCTTATTTATATTATTATCATCCGACTTTGTCAACTGCTCTGGCTTTAATGCAATGCGCGACGGACCAAAATACTCTCTTTCATCCATATCGTGTCTGCCATCAACACGCTTTTGCTCTTCTATTTCTTTTTCTGTCAGTTGCTGCTTTTCATATTCCTTTGCCTTAGTGAGCGGCTCTGCAGAAAACTCCTTCTGATGCCTGTTGGAAGGAGCAGGGTCAGCAATAAGCGGTGTCAGCCTGCCCCGGTGGAATACAGCAAGCTCATGAAGTGCACGGGTAGCCGCAACATACAAAAGCTTCACATGACTATCATCAGCCGGATATTTTCTCTCTGATGGGTCAAACAGCAATACAGCATCAAACTCAAGTCCCTTTGTATACGCGACCGGAAGTACCATGACTCCTGCACCAAACTGTGCAGTTTCAATATCATCATCTGCTATTTCTATATGTTTTTTAAGCTCAGCAGACACCTTGAGAGCCTCTGCCTCATCACGGCACACGACAGCTATCGTCTCATAGCCTTCACTCTGCCAGCCTTTTATCGTGTCAACCGATGCCGAAATCAGTGAGCGCACATTGTCATACTCCTCTATGCGCACTGCGTTTCCATGCCTGATAATAGGCTCCACCGGATAGATTGCAAAATCTCCATGGCGCAGTATCTCTGTTGCAAATTCTGAAATCTCAACAGTGTTTCTGTAGCTCTTTCGAAGCAGACCGAATGCGTCATATGTGCCTGTGAGTATCAGCTTTTTCAAGTCCTCCCAGTCATTTAAGCCATACTCAAAATGTATATTCTGCGAGGTATCGCCCATGATAGTGTATGTGCAGTTTCTGAGGCAGTAATGCAGACAGCAGTATGCCATCATGCCAAAATCCTGTGCCTCATCAATAACCACATGACTCGCCTCACGAACCGGATCTGTCTCCTTGATGCGCTTATAAATATACGCAAGCGCTGCCAGATCATACACATCAAATGAGTCCTTTGGAATATCTATATCATATTCCTTCTCCTTCTGACTAAGCAGAAAATCCCTGTAAAAATCATACACAGAGCCTTTCCAGTCATCCTTACCGAAATAGGTTTTGTATTTTTTATCAAGCTTTCTGCGCTCCTTTGCAGGGAACTTCACTTCCTTACCGAGAACCTCATTTTCATACTTCGAGTAAATTATCTCATTTAACATGAGGATTTTACTCTGCATGGAAAGAAGCGGATTATCATGCAGATAAGTGTCTATCAGCACCTTTCCCACAAGCAGATTGCCTGTTTTTTCCATGTAGACCTCATCTCTTGGAATACACTTTTCCTCGTAATCTAAACAGAATTTTTCAAGAGCTTCAAACCATTCTTTACTGCCCTTTATGCTGTTTCTACTGTCATTTTTGCTGACTTCATGTATGCTGTACTTTTTGTCATCCCAATCCTCGTACAAAAGCCTTGTAAAAAGCTGCTCCATAGTCATCTGTTTTATGCCGTACACATCAAGCTCCGGAAGCACGCTTGTAATATAGTTCAACAAAATGTGGTTACTGCCTATAATGTAGAAATCCTCCGGTCTGAAATCATCAGCATAATTATATAAAATGTACGATATCCTGTGCATTGCAACCGTTGTCTTTCCTGAGCCTGCAACTCCCTGCACAATGATATTCGTCTTTGGCGAACGGCGGATAATAAGGTTTTGCTCCTTTTGGATTGTCGCGATAATCTCTCCGAGCACTGCCTTTTTATTCTTAGCCAGATACTTTGTCAGAAGCTCATCATTTGCTACGACATCTGAATCAAAAAAGTCGATGAGCTTATCCTCTGCAATCTCATAGGTGCGCTTTCTGTTTAAATCAATCTCAAAAGTACCCTCTGAGCTCACCGTGTACTTACATGGTCCAAGACTACTCTCATAATATACGGATGCAATCGGTGCTCTCCAGTCAATGACCACAGGCTCTGATGCATTCTTTGCAATACCGACTCTGCCTATATAGTAGGACTCCTGTGACTTCTGACGCGGATCCTTAAAATCTATTCTGCCAAAATACGGCTTTTTCCGCGCCTTCTCACATCTTACGATATTTCTCTCGTTCTCATGAAGCTGCGCTGTCGCATTGTTCCACAGGGCAAGTCCCTCCTTGTCCTGTGCCTCGTAGACATCTCTTAAATCCTCTAAATCATCTGTCAGCTTTTTTACCGATTCCTTTGCACGGTCCAGATTATCCTGTGCAATCCCTATGATATTCTGAAGCTGTCTCTGCTCGTCTTTTAATGAAATTCCCGGTAAATCATTTTCTGTGCCCATCATGCCTCCACGACTTATATATGCTGTGATTATACTATACTTTTAATCTCATCTATCCTGTCAACACAGGCAAAAAGCATCTTTTTAAGCTCTTCATCAGGCTGTGTCAAATCCGGTACCATAACAACCTTACAGCCTGCAGAATATGCACTTTTGATGCCATTTGGCGAATCCTCTACCGCCATGCACTCATCAGGTGCCAGCTTAAGCTCGCTGCATGCAAACTCATACACATCAGGTGCCGGCTTTCCATGCTCCACCATAGGTGCACAGATAATCTTGTCAAAATATCCGTAGAGCCCTATCTTTTTTAAATATTTCTCAGCTCTTTCTATATCATTTGCTGTGGAAATCGCTCTGTGAATACCTTTTTCCTTCAAATATGTAAGTATCTCGATTGCACCTGGCTTAAGCTCAATCCCCACATTTTCCAGATGCTCCTCCATGATTTTGCGACGGTATGCCCTTATTTTATTATAATCCATATCCGGATCATGAAACATATCCTTAAGATGCTGCGGTGCATACGGCTGCCCGAGGCTTCGCATTGAAAGTGCCTGCTCATCCGTCATCTCATAGCCGAAGTGCTCAAGTGCCATAGGCCAGAAAATACGATAATATTTCTCCGTATCTATGAGTGTTCCGTCCATGTCAAATATTACTGCTTTTACCATGTCTTATTTTTAGTAGCAGACTGTATCGTATGTATGAAAGTATTGTAAAATAAACATTTATCACTTCCTTTACATAAAATACTGTCTACTACGTTCTCCTTTTCTAAAATTATTTTTCATCCAACAACTCCTGACAGGTCATTGAGATGAACACACCTAACTTAATCAATTCATTGAGATGCTTTTCTGAAAGATCAGCATCCTTTCTCATAAGTTTTGATATTTCTGCACTCAATTCATCTGCCTGTTGCTGTATATAATAAATCTTTTCTTTATGCTCATCATTCATAAGCGTACCTCTATTTCTTAGCTAACTGTTTCTTCAGTCGTTCATTCTCGGATTTTAGTTCCTCATAATCGACTAACTGAACAATCAGTTTCTTTTTGTCATCCTCTAACTTTTTAACCTGTTCCCTGAGAGATGCAATTTTATCATCCTTGAGCTGAATTTTATCCTTTTTAACAGCAACCACATCATCTAAAGGACTTGCCTTTGAGATTGCTCTAAGACTTAAAATACGTTCCTTAAGCTGTGCATTGTTATAAAGAGTTGCTCTTGATATGCCTGCCTCCTTACAGACAGTTTCAAAGTTAATAGGTTTGTTCTTCCTTTTAAGCTTATCTATAGCCTTGTTGACCTTATCAATGGTTTCTTTGTTCTTAGCCTCTGCGTGAGCCTTAATGCCTGCAACCTGACTATCCGACACTTTCTTTGCCATTTAACTGCACCTCCAGACTTTCTACCAATGGTTTCAGATACTTGTACTTAATGTACTGTTTCTGCCATTCTCGTTCGTGACCAAGTTCCTTTAACCTTGCCATTTCCTTTTCAAGTAAATCCAATTCATCCTTCAAGATTGGATAGAACTGAACTTCCGTGATATAGTTAGGGCAGTTATAAAAGAAGCAGCCATCTCCATCAGTGCAATTACCTCGTCTAAAATCATACAAGCATACTCCTGTAGGCAAAGGATTAAAGCTCATTGTCTTCGCTAAATCCGTGATTACATTATCAATTTCAGCTTCGGTCTTGCCATGAAATAAATCATCAAGCTTACCTTTGATTTCTTTAGCACGAAGCCCTGCAATCTTTGATTCTGGACTTAAAATCATATCAGAATAGATTGCTTTGACTTCTTCTTCCTGTAAGGTAAGATAGTGTGCTGTCATTTCAATAGAAACATGAGAATACTGTTTCATAATCATAGCGATAGGCGCTTTTCTTTTAATAAGTTCCCTTACAAATGTCGCTCTGAACTGATGTGATGTAAGCGGATATAACTCACCTTTATTGTCTCGAATATCATGTCTTTTTATAAACTTATTAAGCTTAAAATAATTCCAATTATCTTTTGTAAATATATGAATTTTCTTATCTTGACAGCTACGCGAAACAAATAACTCTTTTAATCCACTTTCCTTACGAAGTCCTGCCGTATATTCTGACAGCTCTGCAATGCTATCTTTTACAAGTTCATTGATAAATACTTTGTGAATGATAGGCTCGCCTTTTTCGGTCTTGCCAAGTGTTACTTCCATGTAGTCATATCCATCTGATGTACACTTTACACAGCCTTCCTGTATGGATAAAACCTCATTGATACGAAGTCCTGTCTGACTCTGAATGATGATACCTGCCTTTGTAAGTACATCCTTTTCATCATGTACGGCATGATACAAAATCTTGTCAAACACGTCCTCTGGAATAGGTTTTGTTTGGTTAGTTTTCATAGACTTTTTTCTATTCCATAACTGATTAGCTGTTTCTGTCTTTGGAAGATGAAACTGTGGTACATTCCATCCTTTTATCTGACCGATACGTATGATTTCTTCAACCACATGACATGATATAAAGCCTGTCTGCAATGCCACCTTCTTTTCATCCTTCATCCAAAGATTGAAGTTAAGATAATCCTCTAAAGTAACATCTGCAAAGCTGTGAATACCATTTATAGAGCAGTATTCGATAAACATTGGAAGTTTTGCATTGATATAGCCCCTTACCGTCTGTGGTTTCATTTTACCAAGCTTATAGTAGGCATACTGTTTCACAGTTTCCTTCATATCTGTATCAGATATGTATCTGAAACGTAAGCTTGTTTTTGATAAATCTAAATTTTTACTTATAATAAAAGGTCTTAAATCCCACACATCATCACTGTATCGGGAATTGCCTATCATTATGCTGCTTAAGTCTGTATCAGGCTCTATGACCTGTAATTGTAACGCCAAGTTAGTTGCCATTCTGCAATCCCTCCAATCTTTCAATGATGACTTTCAATATCTCTATAGTTGGTATAAAGTGTTCTGCATAGTGTTCACCATAGATAGCACCTTCTTCAAGCTGTTTTTCAAGGTTTGCCAAATGCTGTTTATGCGCCTCCAAATATTCAGGTGTTGTGATATAACGACTGCAAGTATAGCATTTCTGTCTTTTAAGAAGTCTGTCGCAAATCTTTCCATCTACAACAGGCTTGGTACAGTAACCATCGCACATACAAGCACCTTTGTCCTTATTAGCCTTGAACCATTCAAACTCTGATACATTATCAAAAGCACTACTTTGTATCTGATTGATGTTGCCGATAACACCGACACTCTTAAATACTTCTGCTCGTTCCTTATCCTTTACATCTGCATAGAAACGCTTTGTAACAGATGGATCTGAATGACCTAACACCTGCTGAATAACATTTATATTAGTTCCTTTGGAAAGCATATCTGTTCCAAGAGTTCGTCTGAACTGATGGCTTGTAAGGTTGTAGTAATCGCCGTTGGCATCTTTGATGTTGTTATCTTTGATGAACTTATCAAACCATGCAGCTCCAAATGTATTTCGTGATATAGGCATTACTTTACCAGCACTTTTTCCCACAGGCACTCGCCAAATCATCAGAGTATCTTTATCCTTTTCATCAGCTTCATCACGAAGTTCTGCGGTAATCTCTATCAGTTTCTCTATCGCAGCTACACATTCACTTCTGACAGGCATAGGGGGCTTGTCTTTGTGTCCTTTATGCTGAGTCCACTCGATTGTATACCCGCTAGTCAAATGTGGCTTAATACAGTCAATACGCAGTTTTAAGAGGTCTCCAATACGCATCCCTGTCGATTGCAGAATGATAATGCCACACTTTAGATATGGGTTTTTCTCTGTTTTAAGAGCCTCATTTATCTGTGCTACAACACCATCTGGGATAAAGTCGATTTTGAGCTTACGATTAACGCCGATATACTCATTTCCTGTAAAGATTTCTGTCACAGGTACATCGTTAGGTCTGTGAATTTGACACCAATAAATGATGCCTTTTAATGCCTTTATTCCCCATCGTCTTGTTTCGTGTGACAATGGTTTATGCTTTCTATTTGACACTTTCGTATTCAAATAACTTTGGAACTTATCTATTTCAAGATGTGTAAGCGTTTTTAACGAATCTATCCTTGATAATTCTGAAAACTCATTGAAATACTTAAAATATGCAGCTACCACTGCATACAATGTCCTTAATGTGATGTTTCCAACCCTGTAATTCTGCCAAACATAGTCCTTTACAACGTCCTTGATTTCTTCGCTTGAAATATAGGAAAAATCAAACTTAAAGTTCTTTCCATAGTGCTGTGAGTCCTTGTCATTGTCAACGATGTTCCATACATCACCATCTGGTCTACTTGCCATCAGAGCCACCTCCAATCAATGTACTCTGATTCCAATACCTTGAAAGGCTGTCCTCAATGTACGGATTAGAGAGATGTGTGTACTTCTGAGTAGTAGACAAATGTTCATGTCCCATAATCATTCTTACAACACTTACATCCATTCCAGACTGCACAAGGTTAGAACAGAAGGTATGTCTTAAATCGTGGAAGTTAAAATCCACACCGATTTCTTCCTGTACCTTTTTAAGCTTGTCATAGGCTGCACGATAGGTAAGCTGTTTGCCAAGCTGTCTTTTCTGCTCTGATACAAAGATGTAACTATGGTCTGTATCAATAAGATTTCTTTCTTCCATGATGAAATCGTCAAGTTCCTTTATTAGTGACATAGGCACATACAAATCTCTAGTCTTACCCTTTGACTTTATCTGCCGAAAACAGCCTACTAACTGTGACATATCCGGCAATGGTACAGAGTCAATTTCAAGGTCTAAAACCTCTTGTATTCTTGCACCTGTAAGATAGAGCATCTTGTATAAAAGAACATCTCTACGCTTGTCTAAACGGCTTAAAAACAGTTCCATTTCACCGTCAGTAACAAGGTTTATCTTGTAATCGCTTTCCTTAACCTTGAAGATGGACTGCTTTGTTTTATTATCAGACTTTGCGTGTTCCAAGATACCCTTGAAAGAATTAAAAGGTCTGTTTACATCATGCATTAAGATAGGATTATCTATTTCCTGCATATCTGCTTCAAACTGATAAAACATATGGATTGTACTTAAAATACGATTGATTGTTTTATTAGTCCTCTTGCTTTCCTTGTTGAGTGCTATGACATCATCATCTGATGCTCTGAGATAGTCTATAAACTCAGCAATCATCTTAGGTGTAACCTTGTCATACTCATACCCGTTATCATTTAAGAACTCCCAATAGGTTCGTAAGTCACTTACACTTGCCTTTAAGGTATTGAGAGCCTTATCCTTTTGTCTTTGGAATTTCAGATAGTCGTATACTGGCTTTACAATTCTCATCTCATTATCCAGTAGAACAACTGTCTCCCTTCCTTCACGTTCTATAACATGTAGTTCCATGTATTAAATACCTCCAATACATTTATGATATGTCTATAATGTTAAAATACCTCTTATTACTTTATATTTTATCATCAGCAAAACATATGTTCAAGTATTATTCTACTGTATAATAATTATTTAATATTCAATTTTTAAGGTACACATACTTTACAATGATATATCCTAACAACCCCTTATATTTACTGAGTTTATTAGGATATATTTATTATTTAACTTACTATACATTAACTACTAAAGATAACATTGGTTCTCCTTACGTTCTGTCAGGCTTTACTATGCTTCACCTGTTAATTTTACCACTGTCATATCATGATGCATGGCCTTTATCACCGGACCAAACATGTCCTTTGTCTTTATCCTGAGGCTGGATGTATTTATGCATGGATGACACCCAACCCACTCACCTTTTAGCACATCCTCATCCACCAGAAGTCTGACCGCATTGTCATGGTCGTTCATCAGTCCCATCACACTGACTGAGCCGGGTGTGATATCCAGATATTTTTCCATATCCTCAGGACTTGCAAATGAAAGCCTCGCGCTGCCTATCTGGTGCGAAAGCTCTTTTGTCTTAAAGGTCTTATCTCCCGGTATCATGAGCAGATAAAAATCCGTTTTCTGGCGGTTGCACAGAAAAAGATTCTTGCAGATTGTTGCGCCGAGTGTCTTGTCAATCTCCTCACAAACCTCCATCGTAAATGCCGCCTCGTGGTCTATCCTCTGATATTCGATTCCCAGTTTGTCCAAAAAATCGTATGTACGGATTTCTTTATCCAGTCTGCCTGTGGTATCTGTCGGTCTTCCATTCTGTAATTGCATTTGTGCCTCCTGAAATTAATTATCGCAGCTGTGTTCAGCACCGTAACCGCTGCTATTATTCTCTTTTAATTGCTATAGCTATAGATTATACACCTCTTTTATGTATTCTAACAAGCCCCGGCATCCACTGATTACATCATCAAAGGTCGCATCAAAATCACCTGTATACCATGGATCTGCAACATCGCGCGCTGCTGTAAGCTTATGATTTGTCCCGTAATCAGCAAATGACAGCATCTTAAATATCTTCTGCTGACTGTCACTGCCACCTGCAATCCTTGTCATATTCCTGATATTTGCAGTGTCCATTCCAATCAGAAGGTCATAGTACAAATAATCATCGCGTGTCATCTGTCTCGCGCGGTGTGGAATAAGAGGAATACGCTCCTCGTATAGTTTGTTTTTGGTGCCGTAGTGCGGCGGATTGCCTATTTCCTCACGGCTGGTCGCGGCTGAATCTATCTCGAAAACGGTGTCGAGATGCTGTCTGTGGACCAGATGGGTGAAGATGCTTTGGGCCATGGTGCTGCGGCAGATGTTGCCGTGGCAAACAAATAAAATCTTGATTTTTCCCATATTTCCTGTATTTTCGGGCTTTTCAAGCCTTTTTACCTTTCTTCATTTTTCACTTATTCTGGCATATTTTGGCATATCTTTGCATATTTTTGTCATCAATTTTGGTAAAAACTTTGGTAAATTTCAAGTCTGTACCAAAGGCAAATCTGCCATTGGGAATCGACAGGTAAGAAATTGGGGATTAAGATAAATACTGGCATTCAGCCATTTTTCTCTCATTTTCATCAGGTCATTATGAATTGATTGCTTTTTGAAAATCTTCCTGTGCATCCTGAAATTTAACATGAGTATAGGTATTCATCGTAACACTGATATCCGAGTGTCCCATAATATACTGAAGCATCTTCGGATTCATTCCCGACTTAGCCATATTAGAACAAAACGTATGACGACACACATGCGGTGTGATTGGCGGCATCTGAACCTTATATATGCTATTGTACTTTTCCCGAATATGCTGGAAATACTTTTCCCAATGTAATGCCACCATAGGCATATCATTTTTATCAAGGAATAAAAATCCTGTCATTCCATCAACCATCGGTTCAACTTTGGGATTGACCCTGTCCTTAAGTATTCTCTTAAAACAAGCCACCACCTCATCAGACATTGGAACATATCTCTCGCCGCTTTCTGTCTTAGGCTTTTCAATGATATACTGCATCTGACTTGTTCTCTGTAATTGATGATTTACCCGTATTCTTTTGTTTTTAAAATCCAAATCTGATTTTGTAAGCCCACAGAACTCTGATATACGAAGTCCTGTGTTAAAGAGGACAAATATTGCATCATAGTACTTGCAGAAATGCGCATCTTCTTTTATGAATCTTAGAAATTCCCGCTCCTGCTTTCTTGTGACAGCCTCTCTTCTCACACTATCATTCACAATCACATTGACTAGTTCAAAGCCAAATGGATTTTTGCGAATCAAGTCATCTTCTTCTGCCATCTGAAATGCCGGTCTTAATACTCCCCGGATAGTATGAATTGAACTATAACCTTTTCCATCTACCCTCTGAAGCTTGATCAACCATGCTTTCGCATCCGATAATTTCACTTTGTCGATTCTTTTTTTGCCAAAATCATCTTTTTTCAGCAGATTAATTACCGTCTTATAACCAGCATAAGTACTCTGTCTGACCCCTATTTTAAGGCTCACATATTTCTCCACTAATTCAAGAACTGTAAGCCCTCCACCTCTTGGAACAAGTCCATTAAACATATCCTGTTCCAGCTGTTTTTCCTTTTCTCTTAAAGAAAGCTCCATTTTCTTTCCTTTAGGTATAGGATCATTATGGTCCAAACGCCAACTATATAAATTTCCTTCATTTCCATGAATATCCACATATCTAAAACGATAACGTCCATCTGCTCTCTGGTACTCTCCTTCGTGAAGAATTCTATTGCGATTATCTCGTCTTTTCTCACTCATAGCTTTGTCTCCTTTCAAAAAAGAGAGCCCTAGCGTGATTATTGTACCACATTTGTGCCCCCTTTTCTACTACTTTACATATTAAATTGCAGTTGACTCTGCCAGAAATTGTTCAAATTGCTCTTTCTTAAATAAAACTTTGTTTCCTACTAACAGATAAAACTCCCCATTTGGATGGATATCTACAATTTGTCTAAGCCGCTTTTCACCAATGTGATAAAACTGTGCCGCTTCAGTTACAGAAAGCAAATATCGCTTCCATATAGGAATATCTATACTCTGATTCTCTAATTCATTTTCGTCATCCATCATATTCTCCAATCTGCAGCTGTCTGACTAACATCGCATCAACCTTTTTTATTGCATCTGTGCTGACAATCATCCCAGCGGTCTGTATTATCTGTTCCTCATTTATTGTGACCAGCTGCTCTGGTAAAAACATTGTTGTATGTCTTAAAAATCCTTTAATTTCTGAAGGCTCAATATTAAAATGTACTGGAATATAATCCTTTCTCATCTTAGTTGTCCCCGGTATAACTGTATATACAGGTGATTTTCCGTTTGCTTTGTCGCAGCTTATTACAATACATGGTCTCCTTCCAGCTTGTATGTGCTTGAGTCCATTTTTCAATTCAGCCCACACAATCATATTTCTCTTTATCTTCACTGCATATCACCTCTCTTTGGCGGAATATACAAGTCTACCTTGGGTTCCTTCTCATCTACACTAAATAATCTAAACCCAGCTTCCCTTACCACTCCAATTTTTAAATAAGAATCTGCTATTCCGTCTGAAATAGCATCGAGATTTGCTACAATAAGTGCATCTGCCTTTCCTGCTCTCATATATCTTATTGCCCTATAAAACACCTCATCACTTAATCTTCGTCCAAAAATTCCTCTCCGGAATACTTTCATACTACCTAATTGGTAGTAGCCTTTAATTTTACGGATAAACACCGAAAGATTTATCGGCACTAAAAGCGGTAAAAGATTTCACGGAATTAGTAATAGTAGCACTAATTCCTGCTGTTTTTCCGTCGAAACCAAAGCTAACGCTTTCTAATGAAGCAGAATCGTATGTATGAATATAGTATGCGGTTGCTACACCATTGTAGTTACCAAACCAACGGTCATAGGTGCAAAGACCAGACCATTTATGACCTACGTAATATCCAGACTTCCAGTGGTCTTGTATTCTAAAACCAAAGCCTTTACTTCCGTCTCCATCGGAACGGTTGGAAGTAGATGCACGGTAATTGGAATTGACATCTGTCATATAGGCAGAAGCACTCATAACTTTGGAAGAATATTTGTTGCTGGAATTTGTATATCCTACACCAAAACCGTCTGCACCGCCGACATTTCCTGCTGAGTCACCGTATTCATTATTTTTCCAATGTCCACCACAGGTTACAGACCAATAGGTACTCCATGCTTCATAGTAGATAGTAGGAGTGTCTAAAGCAACATCACCCGAATCTGTTGCGCAGGTTGAAGCACTTTCAATAACAGGTGCTTCAAATTCATAAACACCATAGGTTTCAAGTTCTGCATTGATAGCGGCTTTTTCTTCGGGAGTTGCGTTAGGAACTTGCAATAATAAAGCGTCAACAATCTCTCTTGTTGGAGTTGGGGAACTTCTCAATAAAGATTGTTTGGCGTATAATTCGTCCATTTCTTTTGCAAAGGTCAATTTGTCTGTTGCGCTTAGGTAGACAGACGGGTTACCCATATCATTTTGGGAAGCTGTTTCTTCCGTTTATCCTTTGGTGGAAGCACAGGCACAAAAAAACAGATAGAAAGGAGTACATAGGAACTATGAATGAGCAGGAGCAACGGAAAGAGGAAACCGCAAGGCTTGACCGTCAGCAGGCAGAACAACACGCCGCAGAGGGGCGGCAGTTGTCGGAACGTGCTTTAGCGGAAGAACGCCAGCGGCAGGAAACACAGCGTATGCAGGAAGAACAGCGCAGACAAGACAGGAAGTTAAGATAGTTTATAACTTTGTTGGTGAAATACCAGATATAAACAAATAGATGGAAATGCAGCCCTTTTCCTATGGAGAGGGGCTTTTTCTATACTTCTGTATACGGATATGAAGAGATAATTTACAACGCTGAGATTTGTGCAATATGCACAAAAAAAAGCGATATTATTACATATATTAAAACAATATAACCTATGTTTTTGTGATAAATATTTGACTTAGAGAAAGATTTGTGTTACCATTTTAATGAATTAATATTACTTATTGGCGACTTTTATAGTCATAGTTTTAGCCTGTTGACACAAAACTAATGTAAACCCTATTTAAGAAAGAGGTGATTCCTTTGGTTATTGAAACAAGTAAAACATCCGTCTATTTCACTTTTAAAGAAAGAATGTCGTTCTATGAAAAAAATAAGCAAATTAATAAGCCTTATACTTTGTCTATCGTTACTTTGCCCAACAGTTGCTTATGCTGCGGAAACAAAGCAAACCACGGATTCACCAAATATGAAAGATATTCTTATTGATTCAACAGATGACCATTTTATCGTTGTATCAATTCCTGAATCTGAGGCAGAATCGTATCAAAAGCGATTAGAGTCAGACCCTGAATTTCGTGAAAATGAAATTCAGCAAGCCCTTGGTGGTACTTCGGCTGATTCACGTGCATTACCTCCTGGGCATATTGAATATCAAAGTTATATGTACAAAAGAGATATTAAGGCAGCTGTTGATGCTGCATCTGGCTCTGGAACATTTGATAAATGGCTTACAGGTCTTGGGTGGACTGTTACTGGAGCTAGCATTGCAAAGTTAATCAAATTGTCAAAAAGGGATAATATTTTTATGTTGTCCGCAGATATACTTAGGACATTGGCTCAATGGGCTCAGCAGGAACGAGAAGCGTGGTGGAAAGAAGCCTATAAGGACATCATTAATGGAACAATCTCAGCTGTACGTTATACCATTGTACAGAATACTACAGAATATCCTAAAATATGGCGAGTTTTCGAACGTATATAATGGAGGGATTGATATGGATAATAATAAGATTCAAAAAATTTTCCACTATATAATAGTTCTTTTGCTCGTGATTCTTTGGTTTATTATGATGTTTTTCCCTGAGCACATAGATACTATGAATTTTAAAATATTTTTTTCTATTTCACTTGCTTGTAGCATAATTTACTCTTTATGTAGAGAGAAATACTTTCCTATACAAACAGACAGTAAAACAGAAAAATTTGTTTTTACCTTTTTAATAATATTGCTTTTTTTTAGGTTTCTGTTTTTGAAAAATTAAGTTATAGAAATACTTTTGTCTACAGTTGAAGCGGCTATCCTTTGAGATAGCCGCTTTTTTCGTAAAAAATCATTTATCATTATCTTTGTTCAGCCTATGAGAAAAATTCTCATGGGCGTTTTATTTTGATTCATCACTTGACTTTGTGGCAAAGAAAGCACATCCATTAAGCATATTTTGGAGTAAATCCTGCTGATCCTTTCTCATCGCTTACTGATGAAGGCATAGAAAAAGCTATGGATTATATTAATCTGCTTCACGCATCCGGAATATATGAAAAGCAGACTGCTAAGATAATTCCATTCCGAAGCATTGATATTTTTGAAAATGCAGTATCAGCCGGAACCGGTAGCTTCCTTGTAGACGGACCGAAAGAGACTGTACGCATAGATGAATCTATCCTGCCGGAGGATACTACTTTCGGCGTCCGTATTAGTGGTGACAGTATGGAACCTGAATTCCATGATGGTCAGATTGCATGGGTATTACAGCAGGAATCTGTTGCTAATGGAGAAATCGGCATATTCGCTCTTAACGGAGAAGCCTATATTAAGAAATTACAAAACGATAAAGACGGAATTTTCCTTATCTCACTCAATGAAAAGTATGCACCTATCAAGGTTAGTGAAAATGACCGCTTAGACATATTTGGAAAATTTGTTATCAGAAGGTTGTTCTGCTCGCAACGCTCACAGAACAACTTTCTCACTAACTTCGCGCTTACGCACTCATTAAGTGTTCAATGATTACTCGATAACTGTAGCAACACGTCCAGATTCTACTGTACGTCCACCATCACGGACTTTGGTTTCGTGATATTCGATTATTTGAAACTAATTTGTGCGGTTCTGTTGTCTAAAGTAGCTTATTTTTGCTGAGGAATTAGTGCTTTATAAAAATCTTGTAGCCAAAATGTAGCCAATTAACGTTTAGATAAGCACAGGCAAATGAATTTCAATAATTCTTTCAAAATAACATAATCACTTTAATATAAATAAGTTATGTTATTTTAAAATATATCTGCCTTCTTCTTTATATATTTCTTGCTTACCGTCAACACAAAATGCTGGTCTGATACCATTCATATCGTATGCATTCGTGCTTCCAATTTCACCTTCCGGTCCTACTGCATATACACAAGAATCATATGTAGAATCCGCACTTCTTAACCACCAACTTACAGTAAACTTTCCATTATTCGTAGTAGCAAAACGATTCTTATTATCTTTAAAATACAACAATGGCACCCCTTCAACTCCGACATGCCCATTTTTTTTATATCCAAGTTCAGTAAAAGACAACAAAAACACTTTTCTTACAATAGTTATCACGCTATCATCTATTTGATTCAAGCATCGTTCATCTAAAATCTCTATTTCCGAATCTTGAATTAAGCAACGAGTTTGAATAGGTAAATTATCAAAAAACTCTCCCATTAAGTAATTATCAATTTCACTTTCTTCATAGTAAGCCGAATAATCACTAACTCTTCTATTCTCTGGAAGAATTTCTTTTCTTAACAAAAGTGTTTTACCATTATAATCATTAGTTAATACAATATATGGAACAAATCCTGTTTTTTCTTCAATATATATGATTGGTTCAATTTTACATTTTTCAGAATATGCCAAATCACTTATTGTATTATATTCCTCGGTTACTGCTTGTCTTTTACTACAAGCATTTAATAGAACTCCAAGAACAATTGCTAATACTACTACTTTATACGTTTTTCTGAACATTTATGTGGCTCCTTAATTTCTCTGCTTTTTACGTCTTATTTTTGTAAATGCCATACACATCACTATACTTACCATGATTACAGCCATTAGACTACAAAATCCAACTGCAGATTCGTCTCCTGTTGAAACAGATTCTATCTTTTCTCCTCCATTTTCATTTATTCCCGAACCAGAATTATTACCTGTATTATTATCTTTTCCCGAATCAGGATTTTCTGGGTTCGCTGGATTTTCTGGGTTCGCTGATTCTCCATCTTTTTCAAATTTTGCAACTAAAAGGGTATCTTTTTCTACACAAAAACGATATTGTGTTTCTTGCGAAATTAATTTATCATTCTCATACCAACCAACAAATTGGTAACCTTCTTTAATTTATGAAATACTATATGTCTTGTAGATTCATTTCATAAATTACTATAATTTTTATAGTTTTATCATTTATACATTTGTTGAAAAAAGTTATATAAAACATTACAATATTTATTGATATAAGATTCTTTCTCGCCATCTATAACACCACAAAAATAACTGTACTTAGAACCATCAAAAACAACTGTACATATATTAGTTTTAAATAAGCTCATATTATCATCATTTTCCATATAATAGAGAATGTTATCATATATACTATATACATTCCCTTCATCAGCCTCTTCAATAGTTGGTAATAAACCTTCAAACTTTTCTAACGGTTCAGCCGTTATATATACTTCAATAGAAGAATCCACAAGATTTTCGTCATTTGTTTCATATTCAAATGTATATCGGAAATAAGCTCCACCGAAACTTTCATCTTCATTTAAGTAACATCGCATTCCAGAATATCCTTGGTCAAATGCAACATCTACCTTCGTATATTTTTCAAAAACATCATAATTCTTGTTATCTTCCACCACTACTTCTTTATAAGAATCATATTTCTTATAAAATGCTTCATTGACATTAGCAACTTCATTTACTTGGAGAAATTTGAAGTTAACTTCATTTATATTTATATTTTCTATGTTTTCCTCATAATACTTGTCAGACTTTATATATTCCCGTTCTTTGCCATCCTTTAATACATTCTTGCCTATAAAAATTAATGCAATAAAAAACAAGCATACAAATAATATTCTTATTATTTTCTTCATTCATTTCCTATTCTGTCAATCCTAAATCTATTGATTTTACTGGCTTTGACGATTTTTATTTTACCTCAAACAAAAGCCGAGAGTGATGGATATCGTAGTGTCATGTACCGAATAGCTGATAAATAAGTATAGCTAATAAAGCATCCTTTTAGTTTGCTTTATAAAGGCTATTTTCCCTCTGTTCAACTATGATGATGAACCTTCCGTGTCTAAGGGGATCATGTCCCAACTTCCTTCGTAGCATCTACCATTCACTGAGTGCCAGCCAAGCTCCTAAACGGGGGCATGCCCCACGGAAAAAAACGATGCCGGCTACAGCTCTTGTTTTTATGTTTGATTGTTACTGACCTGCATTCACCTGTCGTGGTACTGATTTACTCAGTGGACGCTATACCATCTCAGGTTCTTGTTGGTCTTTTGCAGATGCAGTCCGTTCCGGACTCCATACCATTTTACGGCTTCACGGCCTGCATCCGTTCCATCCGTTAATCCCACACTTTTCTCTGCATAGCTCGCTTCTCCTGAATCTGATATAGTCAATTCTGTTCCGTATGAGGATATATAAATCCATGCTTTCATGATTGTGACATTATTTGCAACAAACCATTGCGGTATAACTTTGAGAAAGTACCAGACTGACCGCAAGCACAATTGAACACATAAATTTTACAATCTTTGTTTTTGCCATGCTTTTATCCTCCCATGTTTTGATTCAGTTTTTCTTGATTCCAATAAAAACTTAATTTTACTAGCAAGCCTTTTCTTTCCACATCTATAGTTGCATAAAGTTCATCACCTCCATAAACATAAAGCTCATCATCAACCGATTTCCATACAACATTTATATCACTTAAATTGTAAGCTCTAAATATAAATACATTTTCTTCCACAATTTGTTTTGATATTATTTCTATGTCTTCTGTATTTTTTACATAATACTCTAGTATAAAATCACCATTATGCTTATAGTCATCTTCCGCATAAATAACATTACCCTCAAAATAATTTTTTTTGCCCAAATACAATTCTAAGGAGTTCATTCCATAATCAAATGTATGATCCACCCCTGATGCCGAACCCATCATTGTACACAATATTCCAAAAAATACCACCCAAAATCCATAGATAAAATAAAATTTTTTCTTTTTGCATTTTTTATCTCTATATCTGCCAAAGCACATTACATGCGTTATCTGATGTGCGAAGAAGAACGTTAAAAATAATGATAGCGCTAAATAGTAAACTTTCAAATTGTTCTCACCTCTCATCATGCATAATATATTCATTTAGTTATTCATATATTTCTCTGTATAAAAACCATAATAATTATTATACAAAAAAATTTAATTCTAATGTTGAAAAATATTGTTTACTTTTTTTTGCTTCTATTTGTAAATGACAAAATAATTTTGTACACAATAATATAAACTAAAATCAATATATAGTATCGTGAATCACGAACTGTTCCAATAGCAATAAAAAATATAGTAGTCAATATAATTAGTATTGAAAAAACAGTAAAAATAATTTTTTTCATAAATATCTCCTATCGAAATTGTAACCCTTAATTGCATAAAAACGTTATACAACAATTAATGTGTTCATTCTACTTATTCTTTAAATTTAGTTGTACGCTTTACTTACCTAAAATATCAACGAATTTAACATCATTTTCATTTACATAGACACAGTATAACATAATTCCTGTGCCTATGCGATATCATTTAATGCTTATTCCGATATGAACTCATCTTCTCCACAGTTACCTCCGCATAAAAGTAAGTAAGAATCGTTGCCTTCGGAACTCCTGCAGCAAGTGCTTTCTTCACCTCTTCCTTCTGCTCCGGTGTATATGACCAGTGTAGCATTCTGTTTGTGATGGTATCCTCCCACTTAGGCTTTTCCCTCTCAGGATTCCTTACAGGCTTAGCTCCAGTACTTCCATTAGACGCATTGGCACTTTCTGCAGCATCAGACTTCTGCGATTCATCGACATACTCAAGCTCATTTGCTTGCTCCCTGTCAATCTTTGCCTTCTGCTCTGCTTCATCCTGCATTGAGAATCTTCTGCTTAATTCCGCATCACCAAGCATCATAAACTGCTCATCTTCGACCTTGGTATCCTTTACTTCCTGCCTCACAGTTCCAACCTTATAGAACTTTCCTTCATACTCAAGTACATCGCCGAAAAGTGC
>ENA-UEPL01000395-UEPL01000395.1-human-gut-metagenome-genome-assembly--contig:-NODE-395-length-39830-cov-6.000000_pt1 | contig 39830 bp, 33 predicted proteins | sample MGYA00242896_ERZ507908 | MGnify/ENA primary metagenome ERZ507908 (study PRJEB26167, sample SAMN06115518) | human gut metagenome | host: Homo sapiens | place: China:Chongqing | collected 2015-08-20...
GGTTGCCAAAGCAACCGCGCCTCGGCGCGAGAATGTGCCAAGGCACATTCTTTTTTCCATCACAGGAAAGGATGCTATCCTGTTTTCGGGACAGAAAAAGGGAGGAATGCCGGATATGAAAAATGATGATATTGAACTGCTTCGGGAGGTTCAGAGGAATGCGGAAATGGGGATGCATGCTCTGGAGGTCATTAACCCGAAGGTGTACGACGATTCGATGGCGCTGATGCTGGCGCGGGAATCCTTTAAATATGGGGAACTTCACGACCGCGCGAGGGCGGTGCTGCTTTCGAAAAACCAGACGCCGGATCCAGTCAACAAGGTAAAGCAGCTGATGCTGACTGCGTCCATTCAGGGGAACACGCTGTTGAATTCCACTACGAGCCATATGGCGGAAATGCTGATCCGCGGCAGCAGCATGGGGATGACCAGTCTCTGGAAAGCGATGAACCGGAATGAAAAAGCGGATGGACAAGCGCTGGAGCTTGCCGGGGAGCTGCTGGATTTTGAGGAAAACAATATCCGAGAGCTGAAAAGGTATCTTTAACGCAAAAGCAGTTCAAAAAATTTCGGAAATTTTTTAGTTTAATGTGATAAAGTGCTTGCATTGAAAAAACAATAAGTATATAATAGCTTCGAAACTGAACAACTGGACAAGGAGGAAAGATTTATGTCATATGTTGATGAGGTGATTGCGCAGGTTGTTGAGAAAAACCCTGTTCAGCCCGAATTCCATCAGGCAGTAAAAGAAGTACTGGAGTCTCTGCGCGTCGTTGTAGAGGCAAACGAAGAAGAATTTCGTAAAAACGCGCTCCTGGAGAGACTGACGAATCCGGAAAGACAGATTATGTTCCGCGTTCCCTGGGTAGACGATAAGGGACAGGTTCAGGTAAACACTGGTTTTCGCGTACAGTTTAACAGTGCAATCGGACCCTACAAGGGCGGACTGCGTTTCCATCCTTCCGTAAATCTTGGTATTATCAAATTCCTGGGCTTTGAACAGGTATTTAAAAATTCTCTGACAGGTCTTCCCATCGGCGGCGGTAAGGGCGGCAGCGATTTTGATCCGAAAGGCAAATCAGACCGTGAGATCATGGCGTTTTGTCAGAGCTTCATGACAGAGCTGTATCGTCATATCGGTGCAGACACAGACGTTCCTGCCGGTGATATCGGTGTGGGCGGTCGTGAGATCGGATATTTATATGGACAGTACAAGAGAATTCGTGGTGTATATGAAGGCGTGCTGACTGGTAAAGGCCTTACCTACGGCGGCTCTCTTGCAAGAAAAGAAGCAACAGGCTATGGTTTGCTGTACATGACCCGCGAAATGCTGAAGGAAAATGGCATTGAACTCGCAGGAAAGACTGCAATTGTTTCCGGTGCCGGAAACGTTGCGATCTATGCAATTGAAAAAGCATATCAGCTGGGTGCAAAGCCTGTTACTGCCACAGATTCCACCGGCTGGATCTATGATCCGGAAGGTGTTGATCTGGAAGCATTAAAAGAGATCAAGGAAGTGAAACGTGGAAGACTTTCTGAGTACACCAAGTATCGTCCGAACGCGGAATATCATGAGGGCAAGGGCGTATGGAGTGTGAAAGCTGATATCGCACTTCCCTGTGCGACTCAGAATGAACTGCAGTTAGAGGATGCGAAGGCACTGGTTGTAAATGGTGTGATCGCTGTCTGCGAGGGTGCTAACATGCCTACCACTCTGGAAGCTACCCAGTATCTGCAGGAAAATGGCGTTTTATTCGTTCCCGGCAAGGCAGCAAACGCAGGCGGCGTAGCTACCAGTGCACTGGAGATGAGCCAGAACAGCGAACGTTTGAGCTGGACATTCGAGGAAGTAGATGCAAAGCTGCAGCAGATCATGGTCAACATCTTCCACAACCTGGATAATGCAGCCAAGAAATATGGCAAAGCAGGAAATTATGTTGTAGGCGCAAACATTGCAGGCTTCGAGAAAGTCGTAGATGCTATGAACGCCCAGGGTATTGTATAAGAAGATAAAGAAAAGCCCGGAAAGGTTGAATATTCAGCTTCGGCAAAAGATATGTAAAACAGAGAAGCGCCCGTATCAGCATTTATGCTGGCACGGGCGCAAATCATTTGAGTCTTACTTTGCAAGTACAACGGAAATTTTGATCTCCTTTTCCGCCTCGCTCAGGTCGAATGCGCCGCCGTCCGCAACGCTCACACGCAGCTCATACAGTGTGCCGTCAGAAAGCGTATCCACGGCGCTGCCTGCTTCATCCGTGATTGACCACAGTTCGTTGCTGACCTCCGCCAACGTTCCGTCCGCACTGTAGGCATAGAGTTTCAGCTCAGCGGTGCTTCCGGAAAGATTGTTCATTCGGAACGAGACTGTCGTGTTGGGGTGGACGTTTTCGACTGTCACGGTGTTGCGCCAGCTTGCAACCGCTCCTTTGCCGCCATCCTGTTCAAACTGCGCCTGCGACAGCATGTTTCGCGCGGACTTGTCGAGATCGACCTTGCGGTAGGGCATTTCGGGAAGATACACAAAGCGATCCTGCAAGCACAGCAGCTCCAGATAGCCCGTCGGGCAGTAGAGCGCGTTGCCACTGTTTCCGGCATACATACCGATAGCCATGTTATTGTAGCCATATTTGTTGGAGACGTCCATGGTGAATACCGTCTCGCCGGTGGTAAAGTCCAGAATGATGTACTGCCACATGCCGCTTTCCAGATCCTGCACATAGCCGTAGATATAGCCCGTCGCGGTGGAGAGCTTGAAAATCGATGTATCGCTCAGGTCATTTCGAGACCAGATGCTCTTCATCTCATAGCCGCTATCGGTTTTCACGGTGTCCACGCGCTCAACGCCGGGCGCGATCATGCAGTTGCCCTTTGTCAGCCAGTTTGTGTCATAGATGTTGGCATAGCTCTGGATGGAGGAATCGCTGTCAGGATCGGCAAGGCCTGCGCTGCCTGCGCCGAACCAGTTGCAGACAATCGTGCTGACGGTGCCCTCGCTGTCATCATAGACGATGGCAGAGTTTTCAACCGCCACCTGATAGCCCTCGGGCAGATCATCCAGCACCGGCATACTTGCAACGATCTCACCGGTCTTCATATCGAGCGCCAGCAGCTTGACTGGATCCGCGTTGTCGGTGAACATCACAAGATCCGGCGTCAGCGACGGGGAGCAGCCGCCGCCCCAGGCAAGACCGCCGCCGGTGGTCTTGTCGTTTTCGCCGCTGACCTTCGCACCGACGCTCTCATACGGTGTGCACCAGACAGCCTCGACACCGTTATTGGCACGCAGCAGATAGCAGTTCTGATTTGTCAGGATGACAGCGCCGTCCTTGGAGGCGGCAATCCCGTTTTCCGCGCCCTCGCCGAGCGCCAGCCCGTAGACGAAGACAGCCTTCGAAAGGTCGGTCTGCTCTCCGTTCAGGATCGCCTCTATCGCCGAGTGGGCGATGTAGCCGAGCACGCCCTGCTGCTCACGCTCGGGATAGATGCGGAAGCCGCCGGTTGCAAACCAGAGGTTGCCGTCGTAGTCAAAGACCACGGAAAGAAGATTCTGCGTCAGCTCTTTGCCGAGCGCAGCTTCGGCTGCCGCCTTGATGTCAATGTCCAGTACCTTTTCAAACTCCGGCAGGACGTTTCCTGCTTCATCGGTTGCCCGCAGCATCAGCACATGATTGTTGCTGGTGGGGCAGACGATGCGGTTTTCCGAGTCCAGGAACGTATAGGAGCTCTGGATGACGTAACCGCCGCCGTCATGCTGCTTTGGGGAGAAATAGCCCAGCGTCGTGGTTTCCTCCGCGTTCAGATCGCGGATGGCGATGCCGCCGAGCAGAGGAACGACTGCGTGGCCGTAGCTGTCAAAGTAAATGGCAGGCGAAGCGTTCGCGTTGGTTTTTTCATAGGAAACATGGATCTCCGGATAGATGCCAAGCGGCAGGACTTCATCCGTAGAGTCGGTATTGTAGCCGTCGTGGTGAATGTTGGCGTCGCTCTTTGCCATATAGGGGTTTTCATCGACACGCTTGGCATTCATGGCCTTTACCGGCAGGGCAGCGCTTACCGCGGAGTCTGTATCCGATGCAGGCATGTCGGAAGACTGTTTCGCACCGCAGGCCGCCAATGTCAGGCACAACACACCGGTCAGCAGTAGGGTTGGTACAGAACATTGTAACTTTTTCTTTTTCATTGATATCCTCCATTTTCTTGTTTGTTGTTTCGGTTTGGTTCGATGCCCGTTTATTCAATCCAGGCATTCAGTCCTCGCCGGAATGCTTCTTCGGAAACCGGCTTCATCAGGAAATAGTCGGCCCGCAGCCGGAAGGCGTGAAGAGAGAAATCCAGGTCACTGCACCAGATCATCCGGCACGCGGGGCATAAGGAGCGAAGGTGCTCCGCCGCATTCAAACCTGCCACCCCGGAAAGTGCAATGACGGCATTGGTTGGAGCATCTTTTTGCGCCGTTTTAAAAAAGCGTTCCTGGTCGTCATACTGCATGACCTGCGGAAACAGCTCCTTCGCTTCACAAAACCGGGTAATTTGCTCGGCGTAGCGCTGCCGCTCTGCTTCCTGTTCTGCCAGCACGGCAATACGATACACAGATCTCCCTCCTTCCTTCCTCCGATTTGGCATCTTGCTTGCGCTCAGTATAAAAAGGCCATTCGGTTTTTTCAAGCGCCGTAGCACGAAAGGGGCGATTTTGGCACGAATTCCGACAGCGGTTCTTTGTCATCCTCGACACGCTGTGATATAATTATCTTGGAATTCAAGCACAAGGAGAGAACCCTGCATGAGAATTGCGATTGTGGATGATCTTGCCGCGGAACGCACACTGCTGAAAGACCGGCTGGAGCGGCAGCTTCAGCGGAGAAACGTACAGGCGGATATTCTGGAATACGAAAGTAGCGAGACATTTCTGGAAGCGGCATGGAAAGCGCCCTTTACTGCCGCATTTCTGGATATTTATATGAATGGCATGACGGGCATGGAGGCGGCAAAGAAGCTGCGGGAAACCAACACGGACTGCCTGCTGGTTTTTACCACGACCTCGACCGACCATGCGCTGGAGGGCTTTCAGGTACGGGCGCTGCACTATCTGGTCAAGCCCTTTACCGAAGCGGACATCGACGCGCTGACGGACGAGCTGCTTGCCCGCGTACCGCAGCCGGATAAATATATGGAGCTAAAGGTGGAGGGAAGCGAGATCCATCTGCGCTATCAGGACATCGTCTATGCAGAACACTTCGCCCATTTGATCTACGTCCATACGACAGTTCAAAAGACTCTTGCCACACGCCAACCCTTCAAGACGTTCATCGCCCCACTAAAGGATGACACACGCTTTTTTGTGTGCGGGCGCGGAGTGATCGTGAATCTGGAACACGCGAAGGATCTGGAAGGCGCTGCCTTCCGCATGGCGGACGGAAGCCGCGTGTTTGTCAGTCAGGACCTTTTGAAAAGCGCCCGGCAGGCGCTTATGGAGTTCCTGCTTCAAAGGGGGCGGATGGTATAATGGAGCTGCTGCGTCCAATTCTGGAGCTCGGAGTGGTGATTCCCGGCATGCTGCTTGCCTGCTTCCCGGTAAAATCCAGTTTAAAGCAGCCGCTGTCAAAGCTTGTTTTGTGGCTTGCCCCGCTGCTTGCGCTGCTTTGTGCCGCCGGAGGCGTGGTGTGCTATGCGCGCCGCATGCCGACTGCGCCGGTGCTTGCGGGGCTGACCTTGATCGCAGCTGTGATCTACATAAAAACGCTCCGGATCTCGCTTTGGAAATCCGGAACGGTTGCATTATCTGTCTGTGCGGTATTTGCTTGTATCAACAGCCTTTGCCGGGCGATCAACGCCGCTATGCTGGCCGGTTTGCCGCAGGCGCAGGCTGCGCCATGGTTCTGTCTGCGGGCCGTGATTTGCTATCATGCGATCTGCTGGCTGTTTGCCGCCATCGCCTATTATCCTGCGACGCACAGCGTGCGGAGGATGGTCGAGGATGAAAATTTTGCGCAGACCTGGTATGTGTTCTGGGTGCTGCCGCTGGTGTTCATTGCGCTGAATCTGTTTATGATCCCCAAGTATGCGGACACGCTCTATACCGGGCGTGTTTTGCAGGGGTATTTTGTGATCTGCATCGCACTTTTGTTTTTGATGCTTTTCTTCAACGCAATCTTCCTTCTGATGGCGATCAGCATCAACCGGAATGTGAGATTGCAGCAGAAGAACCAGCTGCTTTCCATGCAGCAGCAGCGCTACGAAAGCCTGAAAGCTGCCATTGAGGAAGCACGGCAGGCGCGGCACGATCTGCGCCACCAGCTATGTCAGCTCGCTGCCCTTGCAGAAGAAGGGAATCTTGAAAAGATCAAAGTCTATCTCTCCGGTGCGGTTTCCAGAATTCCAAGTCTTGAAATGCATTTCTGCGAAAACCGGGCGGCAGACAGCGTGGTCGGGTATTACTGTGCGCTTGCCAAACGGGAGAATATCCCGTATTCCGTGCAGATTGATCTGCCGGAATGTCTTCCTGTAGACGAAATCAATCTGTGTCTGGTTCTCTCGAATCTGTTGGAAAATGCGCTGGAAGCCAGCCTGCGCACTGCGCCTGCCCGACGAAGGATCAAACTGACAGCCTATCTGCATGGCAACAGTCTGGCACTGATTCAGGTTGAAAACACCTATGACGGAGTCATCCGGGAAAAAGGTGGCGTATTCCAGTCCTCCAAGCGAAAAGGAGACGGCGTCGGACTTCAGTCCGTCCGTCGCATCGCAGAAAAATCCGGCGGGGTGAGTACGGTTACCTATCAGGACGGCCAGTTCTGTGTAAAGGTCATGCTCCGCGGGTAATTATGCTGTGCCGTTCCTTCGCAAGCTGTATCATATGCAGAACACTGCCCTTGGTAGGAAGAAGCAACTCGGCAGACAGATTGTGGTCAATGATTGGTGCAGCTATGTGCTTCCTACTGTCACTTTTTTAAACCTGAATTATTCACGGCACAGCTGTGAATAATTCAGGTTTAATTCGTTTTAAGAAAAAATGAGGAATCTTTTAATCGTTTTAAGTGCACAACCCGTTATTATATATATACAGATATTCAATGGAAAGGAGTCGGATGCGTGTTGAGTGATGACAAATTAGTGGAACAGATTTTACTTGGAAATGAAAATGCAGCAGAAGAATTGATAAAACGCTATTATACATCTATTTTACGTTACTGTAGGTGGCATTGCTCTAATCTGGAAAAAGCAGAAGACCTGACTCAGGAAACATTTTTGAAGTTGTTTAAGAATTTATCCGGATATAAAGGGAAAAAGAAATTTAAGGCTTATCTATACACAATTGCAAATCATTTATGTATTGATGAAAGTAGGAAGGTTGAGTTTTCTCCATTAGAAGAGGAAGAAAATATAGTACATGAGTATAACGACATAGTTCGGCTAGAGGATAGGGCAGAGATAAGCTATTTTTTGAATTTTTTATCATCAGAACAAAGGGAAGCAGTCATTCTACGCTTTGGAGAACAACTTAGTTTTGGAGAGATTGCAAAAGTGATGGGATGCAATATGCGAACAGCACAAAGCAGGGTTCGTAATGCTTTAAAAATTATGAGAAAGGAGCAGGAAAATGAAAGATAAAAATTTGAAGGGCTGTTTACAGCAATCTTTAGGAGAAGAAGTACAGCCTAAAAGATTAGAGGAAACGATTAAGCTTTGCACTAAAATTGTACGAGAACAGGAAGTGACTAGGGCAGAACCGAGGACAGGTTTCTTTCCCTATCTTTCAGACGTATTTCGCTTTGAAGGTATTCCAATATTTGGTTTGCAGGCAGTAACGTTATTTATAGTTTGCTTAACAATTGCCAGCATAGCAGACGTGCCAAAGAATATACCAATTTTTATGCCGCTGTTTGTATTAGCTATCATGCCGGCAATTTTTAAAAGCCAGTATTATGGAATGAGCGAGATGGAAGCGGTAACAAGAGCTTCTGGTGCCCAAATCACGTTAGCAAAGCTGGTTTTGGCTGGGGCAGCTAATTTGGTGTGTATAACAATTCTTTTGTGTATGGAAGTTTATTTGCAAAATTCCTATAAAGAGATTGGACAGATGGTCCTATACTGCCTGGTTCCGTACTTAGTGTGTATGGTTGCGTTGCTGCGTTTGATCCGTTTGCAAAAGAAACAGAGTTTACAGATATGTGCGATTGTAATGCTGGGTTCCTGCATTTGTTGGGGGATGTCAGCAAGAATATTGCCATGGTTATATGAAACATCAGCAGTGGGGGTATGGATTGTTACATTTTTGATTTTTGCTATGTTCTTTATAAATGAAATCCATTATATTGCAGAGATGAGAAAGGAAGGAAAAATGTATGGAATTGTCGCTTGATCGTTTAACAAAACAGTATGGCAGGAAAATAGCGGTAGATTGTGTTAGTGCAACCTTAAAGCCGGGAGTATATGGTCTTTTGGGGGCTAACGGTGCAGGTAAAACAACATTGATGCGTATGCTATGTGCTGTTTTGGAGTCAACCTCAGGGGAGGTACTGCTGGATGGAAAAGAAGTAACTTCGATGGGGGCAGATTACCGGAATGTGTTGGGTTATTTACCACAGGATTTTGGATATTATCCAAATTATACTGCAGTGGAGTTCTTAATGTATATTGCAGCACTGAAAGGAATACCGAAGAATGTTGCAAAAAAACGTGTGACTGAATTGTTGGAAGTGGTTGATTTAAGCCATGTGGCAAACAAAAAAGTAAAAACTTTTTCTGGTGGTATGAAACAAAGAGTAGGAATTGCACAGGCGTTACTTAATAATCCGAAAATTTTGATTTTGGATGAGCCGACTGCAGGACTTGATCCGAAAGAGCGTGTCCGTTTTCGTAATCTGCTCTCAGAGTATGCAGGCGATAAAATTGTAATTCTTTCCACACATATTGTATCGGATATAGAAGCAATAGCAGATGAAGTGCTATTGATGAAAAAAGGAAAATTTGTATTGCAGGGTACGGTTCCTGAGTTGATTCACAAGGCAAATGGTAAGGTTTGGGAGCTTTCTGTTTCTCCACAAGAAGCTAGACAATGGCAGACAAAAACAACGGTTGCTAATTTACGGCACGAAGGAAAAGAAATTATATTGCGTATTATTTCAGACAATATGCCTAGTGAGCGAGCGGTTCCTTGTGAAGCTACATTGGAAGATCTTTATTTATTTTATTTTCCCACAGAGGAAGGAGTGAAATAGAATGGAACTATTTTGGTTAGAGCATAAAAAGTTATGGCGAAAGAAAATTGTTAAAATATGTGTGTTGTTGTGTTTTGTTTATTGTGTAATTTTTGGAAGCATACTTTCGTTTCAATGGTTCGGTTTTGGCAGTTCAGATGACTATACAAGTGCTTTTGGCAATAATTTTGATGGATATACAGTAATAAAGGATAGTCAGGAATATGCACTTTCATTTGGTGGAGAATTGACGGATGAAACCTTGCAGCAAATAGTAAGTGATTATCAGCAAATGGAAGCTGACGGTATGGAGAAAGAACTGGAAAAGACAGACTGGCAGATAGTTAATAGTTGGCTCGGAACATTGTATCCGGAGCTTCGAGATACCAATAATTATAAAACGATGATAAGCTATGTTGATCCGGATAAGTTAACAGGCTTCTATGAAAGAAGACAGCAGGTGCTTGATGAGTTTTTGGAGATCAGTGGTCAGGTAGGAGCTGAAAAAGAGTTTTTGCATCAGATGGAGCGAAAGGTAGAAAAACCATTTCATTATGAGTGGGTAGAAGGCTGGTCAACGCTTCTTGGCAGTATGGTTGCGGATCTGGGAGTTGTGATGGCTTTGTTTCTCGGTATTGTTTTATCCTCTTTATTTGCTGGAGAATGGCATGATAATACAAGCACACTAGTATTGACGACTCGAAATGGTTGGGGGAAAATAGCTCTTGCCAAAATTCTTACTGGTTTCGCATTTACAGCGGAGTTATTCGCATTACTTGCTGTTTCAAGTATTATATCGCAGTTGTTTTTTATGGGAACTGCCGGATGGGATATGCCGATTCAGAATATCAAGCTGATTGCTGTTGCACCTATGAATATGCTGCAGGCAGAAATTTATGAATATGCTTTTGTACTGCTTGGAGCAATAGGTTTTGCCGGAATTGTTATGTTTATATCAGCGGCTGTAAAAAATAATGTACTTACCTTACTGCTTAGTCTGGCTGTTGTATATGGACCAATGATGATTGCAGAATATCTTCCTTATGAAATGCAAAAAGCATTGGATTTAATACCATTGGCAGGAAGTTCAACAGATATTTTCAGAACGAATACTTTTCGTATTTTTGGGAAACTTATCTGGTCACCATATCTACTTATTACAATTCCTGTCTGGATTGGTATTCTATGTATGCCATTCGCTATAAAGAGCTGGTCAAGAAGGATGAAGGCATAAGAATCGTCCAACAGTGAATGCCGACTGAAAATGGCTTTTCCTTCACAAAACAGGTGGAGGAGAGGCCATTTTTTCGTTTTATGGGGCACAAAGGTCAGAAGAGTGATATTCCGATGTCAAATCAGTTATAGAGTTGCAAGTCAAAATCCTGCTATAATTCAACCATCAAAGGTCACGCAACACGATACGTGAAAAGGAGAAAAAGTATGAAGAAAAAAGTGTTAGCAGGCATTCTTGCAGCAACTATGGTATTTTCCTTGGCAGCATGCGGAAGCACAGGATCCGATTCTGATTCCGGTTCCTCCGCAGCTTCCGGAAGTACAGCAAAGACAGAGGAAGAAGGCGAGCCGTACACCGTAACCATGGTACTGCAGGGAACTACACAGCCGGATGAAGAGAGAATCGAAGAAAAAATCAACGAGATTCTGGAGCCGGAGCTGAACGCAAAGCTCGATATCGTTGTTCTTCCGTGGGCAAGCGCATCTCAGCAGTTAAAGCTGATGCTTTCCGGCGATGAGAAAATTGATCTTCTGTACACAAGTGCATCAACAGCTGTACAGTACATGCAGTCCGGACAGATCATGGATATGTCTGAACTGATTGACAAATACGGCACAAACCTGAAAGATATCTATGGCGAGGGTATTGCAAAAACCAATCAGGTTGGCGGATTTGTCTATGGCGTTCCAGGTCAGATCGAGCGAGGTAGCATTCCGGCTATTTTCATGAGAAAAGACCTGGTAGAGAAATATAACATCAATACCGATGAAATCAAAGAGCCGAAGGATATGGAGAAAGTATTTGAGATCGTACAGGCAGGCGAACCTGATATGACTATGCTGTTCTCCTGCAACGGCGGTGATACGCCTATGGGACGTCTGTTCCGCGGTGATGGACTCGGCGATACCAACACTGGCGTTCTGATGGATCAGACCAACAGCACAACCGTAGAAAACTACTTTGCAACAGACTGGTTCAAAGATACCGCAAGCATGCTGTATGACTGGTATCAGAAAGGCTATATCAGCAAGGATGCCGGAACAAACACAGAAAGCTGGAGAACCGTATGCAAAGCAGGAAACGTGTTCTCCCTGTTCTACGCTTATCATCCGGGTACCCCGGTTGAGTTCCAGAGCTCTACAGGATATGAGTTTGAAATTGTACCGTTCTATGATAAGCAGATCATCAACTCATCCGCTTACGGCTCAGTTATTTATTCTATAGCACAGAACTCCGAGAATCCGGAAAAAGCAATTCAGGTTCTCGATTACATCTATGGCAGCCCGGAAGTCATGAACCTTCTGAACTGGGGCGAAGAGGGAGTCGACTACGTAGTAGAAGATGAAGAAAACGGAATCATCAACTACCCGGACGGCGTAACAGCAGACAACGTAGGCTACAGCTACAACTGCGGATGGGAGCTTCCGAACCAGTTTATCGCATACAAATGGGATGGATCTGACCCGCAGCTCTGGGAAAAAATGGAAGAATTCAACGCTTCCGGTATTAAGTCGAAAGCACTGGGATTTGTCTTTGACAACAGTGAATATGTGGATCAGGTAGCAGCTCTGAACAACGTAATCAGCCAGTACAGCGGCGCACTTAGCAGCGGCTCCGGAGATCCGGACGAACTGCTTCCGCAGTTCCTTGAGGCGCTGGATGATGCGGGAATCGATGATGTCATTGCTGCAAAGCAGGAGCAGCTGGATGCATTTCTTGCAGAGAAATAGGCACCATAATTTGTAAAAAGAACACGACCGGAGTGGAAGAAAATCCGGTGTGATACAGTAACCGAAGGCTCCACTCTTACCCCCAAAAGATGTGGAGCTTTCTCTGTGAAAGAACCTGAAAAAACAGCCCTCATAAAAGGAGACACGCTTTATGAAAAAAGCAGAGGTTAAAAAAGGAAAAAAGAAAAACGCGCTGAAGGAATACTGGCCGCTTTATCTGATGATGCTTCCGGCACTTCTGTATCTGCTGATTAACAACTATATTCCAATGGCCGGTATGGTGATTGCGTTTAAAAAGCTGAACTTTGCAAAAGGTATCTGGGCAAGCCCATGGGCAGGACTTAAAAACTTCAAGTTCCTGTTTGCTTCCAGGGATGCATGGGTTATTACAAGAAATACGCTGTTGTATAACGTTGCATTTATTCTTGTAAACATGGTAATCGGAATTGCCATTGCGATTCTGATTACGGAGGTAAAAAACATAAAGCTCAAAAAGCTATATCAGAGCGCGATTCTTCTTCCGTTTCTGATGTCCATGGTTATCTTAAGCTACATCGTATATGCGCTTCTGAGTGCGGAAAATGGTCTTGTCAACAACTCCATCCTCCCGTTGTTCCACATGGATCCGATTCAGTGGTACCAGAAACCGAAATACTGGCCGGCGATCCTGATTATCGCGAACTGCTGGAAGGGCGTAGGATACGGATGCCTGATTTATATCGCATCCCTGATCGGTATTGATCCTTCCTTCTATGAGGCTGCAAGGCTGGACGGCGCAAGCAAATGGCAGGAGATCACAAAAATCACACTGCCGAGCCTGGTTCCGACTATCATTACGCTGCTGCTCCTCAGCATCGGAAGAATTTTCTATTCCGATTTCGGTCTGTTCTATCAGGTACCGATGAACTCCGGTGTTCTGGTCTCGATCACAAATGTTATCGATACCTACGTATACCGTGCCCTGATTGAACAGGGAAATATCAGTATGTCATCAGCAGCCGGTGTATACCAGTCTCTGGTAGGCTTCTGTGTCGTGATGTTGAGCAACTGGATTGTCCGCAAAGTAGACAAAGACCAGGCATTATTCTAGGAGGATGGAAGTATGATAAATTCAAAAAAAGCAAAACGTTTCCAGTTCTGGATTAATGTAGTACTCATTCTGATTACCTTATCCATTGTACTGCCGTTTGTACTCGTATTTATTTCCTCACTGACCGATGAAAACACACTGATCCGCAACGGATATTCGTTCTTCCCGGAGAAATTCAGCTTCTATGCGTACTCCTATATCATTCGTCAGGGCGAGAAAATCCTGAGAGCATACGGAATCACCATTTTTGTAACCATCGTCGGTACCGCTGTAAACCTTGCCATGTCTTCTCTTTTGGCGTATCCGCTCTCGGTTAAAGGACTGCCATACCGCAGAGCAATTACCTTTTTCGTATTCTTCACGATGCTGTTCAACGGCGGACTGGTGCCGACCTACTTGATGTATGTAAATTATTTCCATATCAAAAATACGCTCGGGGCATTGATTATTCCGGGTCTCCTGTTAAGCGCAAACAACGTGCTGATGATCCGAAGTTACTTTAACACCAGTATCCCAGACGCGCTGTTCGAGGCAGCCAAGATCGATGGTGCCGGACACATGAAAATTTTTACCAACATCACCCTTCCGCTTGGAAAACCGATTCTGGTAACAATGGGACTGTTTTCCGCACTTGGCTATTGGAATGACTGGACAAATGGTTTATATTATTTATCAGGAAATGACGGTCAGAAGCTTTACAGCATCCAGAACCTGCTGAACCAGATGATCACCGATATTCAGTATCTGTCAAGCGGAAAAGTAATCGGAAATATCGGCGCGGAGGTGGCAAAGCTGCCGACAACTTCCATCCGTATGGCAATCGCATTTATCGCCATGCTGCCGCTGTTTATCATCTATCCATTCCTTCAGAAATACTTCGCAGAAGGTATCACACTTGGTGCGGTAAAAGGATGATTCACATGCGGAAATGAAAAAAGAGAAACACGTTTGTGTTTCCGGCATACAGCAGAAAAACAGTACAGACTTATGAAAACATGAGGTGTACTGTTTTTCTGCTGTATTATAATAGTCAGTAAAAAAGATCAGTTCGTAAAATCAAACATGGAAAGAATCCGAGCGTGCCGAAACAGAAAAAAGGAGGAAACTTCATGCGTATTTCAAAACAGAGGAAAAAAACAACACTGGCGCAGCAGGGGCGTTATCTTTTGATCTGCCTGCTGAGTATGATGCTGCTTTTTCTGGCTGGGAGCATGATTATTCTGAACCGGACGCAGCGGCAGGTATATGAGCGGTTGGAAGAGATTTCAAAGCTGTATACGGATGAGCTGGACAACCGTTTTTTTCGAATCAGCCGAAATCTGTTTTCGACCGTAATGGACAGCTCCAACCCGGATTCTGATTTCTGGAAATATATGGATCTGATGGAGAAGGATCAGTATGAGGAATATGTTATCACACAGCTGCGAAAGAAATATGTATCTGCAGCGTGGGATTTTGGAACGGATTACAATGTTTTTCTCTATACGAAGAAGGATGAGAGCTTATACCAGCTGAGCATTTCCTCCGACGGGTTTTATGCCATTGATCCGTATCTGCAGGAAGCGCTGAAGCGCCAGATCAATAGTCTGTCCCAGCAGACATATGCAGTCAAGAAAAAATGGACCGTGATGCAACAGGGCGATGAGGTTTATATGCTCAAGGTAGCACAGAATCAGGGCGTCGGACTCGGTTGCTACGTCAATTTGAAGACGATTTTGGAACCGTTCTCTAAGCTGTCTCTTGGGAAGAGCGGCTATGTCAGTCTCGTTGACCAGAACGGAAAAAACATCGTAACAGTGACGGAAAAAGGAATTGTAAGGGACAGTTCGAAGCTTGATACCGGCAATTATACCTTCCGGCAGGAGCTTTCACAGTCACCGTTTGAAATCCAGATTAAAATCTCCTGGACGGGAGTCCTAAATCTGATGACGGGAAGTGTGTTTGCCCTTTTAGGCGTTGCATTTTTGATGGTGATGGCCGGTTCCGTGTTGCTGTTCCATCTGAAAACAAGAATCCTGAAGCCGGTCGCTATGTTTACGGAAAATCTTCAAAAATATGACAATGGGGATTTCCTCTATCAGATGTCGGAAGGAAATCTGGTAGAGCTGGAGCAGATTGACGATAAATTCCGAAACATGATTCACCAGATCCGCCGGTTGAAGATCACGCTGTATGAGCAGGAGCTGGAAAAACAGAAAATCGAGATGGACTACCTGAAAATCCAGATCCGTCCGCATTTTTACATGAACTGTCTGAACTTTATTTACAGCATGATTGACTTCGGTCAGTACGACCATGCAAAATCGATGAGCCGTATTACGTCCGATTATCTCGCCTATATTTTCCGCAATACATGCGAGATGGTGCCGGTGACGGCGGAGATGAACCACTGCGAAAATTACCTCAAAATTCTGCTGCTGCGCTATTCAGAAAAATTCACCTATTATTTTGAAATCCATGAAGAAGTGAAAGACGCGGTAATCTTCCCGTTTCTGATTCAGGTGTTTGTAGAGAATGCGGCAAAACATGCCCTGACGCTGGAGACGGTTCCGCTGATTTCCGTAACGGTTTACCCGGAGGACCGTAGCGAAGAAAAGTATGTCAACATTTATATTTCGGACACCGGAAATGGCTTCCCTGAGGAGACGCTGCAAAGGCTGAAAGCAGGGGAAGATATTTCCGAGCATGGAAAGCATATCGGGATTGAAAACTGTCTGAAACGATTCCGTTATTATTATGGTGATACAGGAGAGATTCATTTCGATAATAGCCCGCTCGGCGGAGCGATTGTAGATATCCATATTCCATACAAGACAGGGGGAGATGAACATGAAACTATTGCTCGTGGATGATGAAGAGTACGTGATTGAAAGTATAAAAAGAAATCTTGATCTTACAGAGACCGGGGTGAGCGAGGTGTGCACTGCGTTTTCCGTACAGCAGGCGAAGAACATCATGGAAATGGTGGACATTGATATTGTAATCAGTGATATCGTGATGCCGGGCGGAACGGGATTCGACTTTGTGGAGTGGGTCAGGAAAGAGGAGTTGAAGGTCCAGGTCATATTCCTGACAAGCTATGCGGAGTTTGACTATGCCAGAAGAGCGATACAGCTGAACAGTGTCGATTATCTGCTAAAGCCCATTGATTTTGAAAAGCTGAAGGAGGCCGTACAGCGTGCGGCGGAATCTGTTGCGAAAGAAAAGAAAATACAGGATCTCAGGCAGGAAAGCATCAAGTGGAATCAGAACAGAAAAATTCTGCAGCAGGATATCTGGAAAAATGTGCTGAAAAACGGTTTCTCCGAGGAAAAATTCTGCGAAACGGCAGCACAGCGCCAGCTTCCATACGGACCGGGACACTATTTCCGGCCGATTTGTCTGATGCCGGAAATAAAGAGCAATAAGCGGGAAATTTGGGATACGGCGACCATGGAATTTGTGATCGAAAATGTGCTGTCGGAACTGTATGAGGAAACGGATATTGCGGTAGATACTGTTTTTTACCAGGAACTGGGCATCTACTGGATTGTTACACAGTCAAGGGAAAAAGCATTTCCGCAGGACGGCGGGCGGGACTGTGAAATTCTGCGGCAATTTGTTGCGTGGATGAATGAAAAAATCTATCCGGAGCTGTGGTGCGGTGTCGGACAGTGGGAATCTGTACTGGGGATGCAAAAGCAGAGCCGGAATCTTCAAAAAATGTGGGAGGGAAGCCTTTCCGTGCGGAACGAGGTGCTGTTTCTGAACGAATTTCGGGCTCCGCAGACCAGCTACGAAAATAAGGAGCTGGATTTGTGGAAAGCTCTGCTTTCGGAGGAAAAACCGGAGGAGCTGCTGGATCGGCTGCAGAAATACCTTGACCGGACGGAACGAGAAGGAATGATTACCAGAGAATTTCTGGTAGCGCTTCGTACCGATCTGACCCAGGTGGTGTATGCATGGCTTTTGGAACGGGAGATCAAGGCGTACGCGCTGTTTGCCGATGCGGATATGGAAAATCTGCATCGGAATTCTCTTTACGGAAGAGAAGAGATGATGGAATATACCGGGGTACTGGTTCGGAAAGCAGTGCAGTACAGACAGTACATCAACAAATCAGATTCAGTTACGAGCCAGGTATGCGCCTATATTGATGCACATTACCGTGAGGAAATTCACCGGGAGAAGCTTGGGGAGCTTGTCTTTTTGAATACCGATTATCTGTCCCGGATTTTTAAAAAAGAAAAGGGTATTTCGATCAGCAATTATATTATTCAAAAGCGGGTGGAGGAGGCGAAAAAGCTTTTGACACAGAGCTCACTGCCGATTAATACGGTGTCGCTGTATGTGGGGTACAGTAATTTCTCGTACTTTACGAAGATGTTTAAGGATAATACGGGATACGCACCGCTGGAATACAGAAGAAACTTTGGAGAACGATAAAAAAACAGCAGTAAACAGGTCAGAATAGTGAAAGAAAAAGGTCAGACCAGGGGATATTTTTTCGGATCAGATGTGGTAAAATTTCAATTGGAAAAGTAGCTTTATAAGGAAGCTGGATATCCGATTACGAGAGCGGAACTTCAGGTGACTGCAAAGAGCGTATTAAATACGATTCTCAGGTTGGCATATTAAAGAATCTATCAATAATAGGAGCCATGACTATGGATATACAAATAATTAAGCGGGAAATGGAACGTGTCCCCTGGCAGCATCTCCCACTCCATAGACTCTCTGAGAAAACCCAGAGAGCACTCCACACAAATGCAGCAATATATCAGAGGAGGAAGAAATGACTGAGCAGAAATTAAAAGAGCTTCTGGCCGACATGACGCTGGAAGAAAAAGTAAACCAGATGAGCCAGGTGGTGGGTGCCTTCTTCAATAAAGATATGGACATCACGGCGATGGGACCGATGGCAGATAAAGGCTTTACACCGGAAAATGTAGCGCTTTCCGGTTCTGTTCTGGGTACCATGGGCGCAGAAACATTAAAGAAAATCCAGAAGGATTTCGTGGAGCAGCACCCGCATCATATCCCGATGCTGTTTATGCTGGATGTCATCAACGGCTTCAAGACCATTTTCCCGATTCCGCTGGGACAGGGCGCAACGTTTGAACCGGAGCTGTCCGAAAAGTGTGCGGTAGTTGCTGCAAAAGAGGCAGCCGTTTCCGGCCTTCACGTAACCTTCGCACCGATGACTGACCTGGTTCGCGATGCAAGATGGGGACGTGTCATGGAGTCTACCGGTGAGGATCCGTATCTGAACAGCTTGTTCTGTGCCGGAATGGTGCGTGGATTCCAGGGAGACGATCTGAAGGAGCCGTACAAAATTGCTTCCTGTGTGAAGCATTTCGCAGGCTATGGCGCACCGACAGCAGGAAGAGACTACAATACTGTAGAGCTTTCCGAGCATACCTTCCGTGACTTCTATCTGCCGTCCTATAAAGCCGGCATCGATGCAGGCGCAGCGATGGTAATGACGTCCTTCAACACGGTAAACGGTGTTCCGGCAACCGGAAACAAGAAACTGATGCGCGGCATCCTGCGTGACGAGATGGGATTTGACGGCGTTCTGATTTCCGACTGGGCAGCGATCGAGGAGATTATTTACCACGGCTACTGCGCAGAGCGCGAGGAGGCAGCAGTCCGCTCAGCCGAGGCAGGTGTTGACATTGATATGATGACCGGCATTTACTGCGAAAACCTGTGCCGTCTTGTAAGAGAGGGTAAGCTTTCCGAGGATCTGATCGATGAGTCCTGTATGCGTATTCTGGAACTGAAAAACAAACTGGGACTGTTTGAAAATGCGTATAAAGACGCAGACGAGACGAAAGAAAAAGAGGTAATTCTCTGCAAAGAACACCGCGATCTGGCAAGAGAAGCCGCAAGAAAATCCTTTGTACTGCTGAAAAACGAAGAGAAAATCCTGCCGCTTGGCAAGGAGAAAAAAATAGCCTGGGTCGGACCGTATGTCCACAGCAGAAACCTGATGGGCTCCTGGTCCTTTATCGGAGATGCAAAGGATGTGACAAATCTGGAAGAGACCGTAAAAGCGCAGGCAGATACGACAAACATGAGCTTCCATGCAGGTTCCCCGATGCTTGGTTCTGACATCCGTCTGGAGGGCTTCGGGGAAGCGATGGAGCAGTCCCATACACCGGAGGAAGAGGAGGCAATGCTTCTTGAGGCTGTAAACGCAGCAAAGGAGGCCGACGTTGTCGTTCTTGCGATCGGTGAGGACCGTCTGCAGTCCGGCGAGGCAACCAGCAACGCGAATATCCGTATCCCGGAAATCCAGCAGAGACTGCTTGAGCGGGTTTCTAAAGTCAATGAAAACGTTGTCGTTGTTCTCTTCAACGGCCGTCCGCTCGACCTGCGGGATGTCGTATCGAAAGCAAAAGCCGTTCTTGAAGTATGGATGCCGGGTACCGAAGGTGCCAATGCAATCGCAGACGTCGTTTTCGGTGCATACGCTCCAAGCGGTAAGCTGACCATGAGCTTCCCGTATTCCGTAGGCCAGGTGCCGGTTCACTACAACGAGTATTCTACCGGAAGACCGCATGTACCGGGCAAGGATAAAGACCGCTTCCGCTCCAAATACCTCGATATCCCGAATGCACCGCTGTTCCCGTTTGGATATGGTCTTGGCTATACGAGCTTTGAAATTTCGGACGTAACGCTGGACAAGACGGAACTTGGAATGGAGAATGAAATCAAGGCCTCTGTGACCGTGAAAAATACCGGTGATACGGCAGGAACTGAAACCGTACAGCTTTACATCCACGACGTGGCTGCATCCGTGGTACGACCGGTCAAAGAGCTGAAAGATTTCCGCAAAGTAACACTCCAGCCCGGAGAAGAGCAGAAAGTTGAATTTACGATCAATGAAAAAGAACTCCGTTTCCTGACTGAGAACGAACGTGTAGAAAGTGAGAATGGCGTCTTCGAAGTCTTCATCGGAAGCGACAGCACGACAGAGAACAAAGCAGAGTTTGTACTGAAAAAATAGGAATATATAGGAAAATGTGAAAAGCCAGCCCAAAAGAGCGAAAAGGATTCGCCCTTCGGGCTGGCTTTTTTATTGGCAGAGCTGTCGGATCCTTTTGCCCTGCCCCGATAGGGACATAAAAGCGGCAGTATAAAAAACCTACGTTTTGATACCCTTGTTTTTAACCACTATTTCGATTATAGTATAAGGAAGAAAGCACGAAAGGTGGACAATTATGAAATGTATTGTACTGGCAGGCGGAAGAGGTGACAGACTCTGGCCGCTTTCCCGGAAAAATTATCCGAAGCAGTTTATTTCGTTGGATGGCAGTCATTCGATTTTTCAGGATACGATTGCCAGAAATATGGCATACTGTGATGAGTTTGTAGTGGTGACAAACCGGGAGTACCAGTTTATTGTAGAAAATCAGCTCAAAGCATTTCAGGGGCTGACCTGGAGATTGGTTCTGGAGGAAGAAGCGCGTAAGACGACAGCAGCAATTTTGCTGGCATGTCTGGAATTTCCACTTTCAGAGCTTATTTTTATTGTACCATCCGATCATCTGATCCAGGGTGAGGCTTACAAGGATGCGATTAACGAAGCGGGTGTGCTGGCGAGAGAAGGTAATCTTGTTACATTCGGAATGCCGGTCCGGACGGCGGATACCCGGTATGGTTATATCTGCTGCGATGGGAATCAAGTGGAAAAATTCGTGGAGAAGCCGGATAGGCAGCAGGCGCAGAAATACCTGCAGGATTCCAGGTATCTGATTAACAGCGGTCTGTTTTTATTTAGAAACGGGGATTTTTTACAGGAAGTCAGGCTGCATTCCCCGGAGATCCTTGGAGCGTGTGAGCGTGCGTTTGAGGATAAGCTGATCGAAAAAGGCAAACATATCTTTTACCGAAGAGAGGTCCTGGAGCAGATTCCGGCGCAGGCGATTGAAGAAACAGTATTTGAAGAGACGGCACGCTGTATGGTTGTAAAGGCCGGATTTGCCTGGCAGGATGTTGGAAGCCTGGAGGATCTCGGAGAAGAAGGACTGATTTCTGAAAAGGATTCCAGGCAGGCGCAGTATAACTGCGACAATACGCTGATTATCAACCGTGGCAGCCGCAGCATTGTTGTGGCGAATCAGCTGGAAGATATCACGATTGTCAATACAGATGATGCGGTTTATGTCGGCAAAAAGGGCGCTTCTGAATCGTTAAAGGATCTGCGGCGGGAAAATCCGGCACTGCAAAGCTACTTTGACATGGGGCAGGTGATCTATAAGCCCTGGGGTACCTATGAAATCCTTTCAGCGGCGCGCCAGTATGTTGTGCGGAAGGTTATGCTGACACAGGGACGCACGATCTATGCCCACAAGCATGCGAGACGGACGGAGCACTGGATCATCGTCAGCGGGCGTGCACGGATCATGCTGGCTGGAGTGGAAAAAGAATACGGCAGCAACGACAGCATGGAAATTCCGGAAAATACCGTCCATCAGATTTCTAATATCGGTGACGTACCCCTTGTCTTTATGGAAATTTCCACCGGTGAAGAGGTTATGGAACGTGACCTGATCTCTGTGGAGAGCCGGGATCTGAATGAAGCGGAGCTGGGTTACAGGACAGAACCGTTTGTAAAAATGCAGCCTGCATTTAAAGACTATCTGTGGGGCGGTACCAAGCTGAAGGAACACTATGGCAAGCATTGTGACTATGACAGTATTGCAGAAAGCTGGGAGCTGTCGGCACATGAAGCAGGACAAAGCATTGTAGCGTCCGGACGCTACAAAGGCCGTCTGTTTGCGGATTATCTGTCGAAGATCGGGCGGGAAAACTGTGGCTGGAAGTGTCAGTCGATTGAGCGTTTTCCGATTTTGGTCAAGCTGATTGACGCGAAAGAAAACCTTTCTGTCCAGGTGCATCCGGACGATGACTATGCCCTTTCCCGTGAAAATGAGTACGGTAAAAACGAAATGTGGTATGTCTTAGAGCATGAAGAAGGCGCTGGAATTTACTGCGGCTTCAAGCAGGATATGACGCGGGAACAGGTGCAGGAGGCACTTACGGACGGCTCGATTCTGTCGCTGCTAAACTGGATTCCGGTCGAGGACGGGAAAGCCTACTATATTCCGGCAGGTACGGTGCATGCCATCGGAAAGGGCGTTGTCGTCTGCGAAATTCAGCAAAGTTCCAACTGTACCTATCGTCTGTACGACTATGACCGTACCGACCGTTACGGTAACCGCCGCCAGCTGCATGTGGAAAAGGCGCTGGAAGTCATGGATTATCATCGATACGAGCTGCCGCAGTTCCAGGATGAGACGGTAGTGAAGGATACTTATACCTGCCGGATCCTGAGCAGATGCAAATATTTTGAATGCGCAAGCTATCAGATTCACGGTACGGCAGAGCTGCCTGCCTATTCAGACTCCTTCAGCAGTCTTGTATGTGTCAAAGGCAGCGGAACCCTGTACAAGCAGGATGAAAAAATGCAGTTTTCTGTGGGCGACAGCTTCTTTGTTCCCTGTTCCGGAGAAAAAATCCGGGCGGAGGGAGACTGCGAGCTGATTCTGACGCATATCTGATGGCAATAGAAAATCAGGACGCGTTGGCTGTCCATAGAAGGAAAGCAATATCAGACGATTTCTCAATTGCATCAAAATAAAATATCCGGGAAAGAGGACATCATGCAGAACGTATATGAAAAGCTTATAAGCTGTTACGAAAGTATTCAAGAAAAGATTCCGTTTACGCCGAAGGTTGCGCTGGTGCTCGGTTCGGGGCTTGGGGACTACGCGGAGGAAATTCGGGTGGAGGCAGAACTGGATTACCATGAAATCGACGGTTTTCCGGTTTCAACCGTGCCCGGACATGCAGGAAAATTTATTTTTGGATGGATCGGATCCGTTCCGGTGGTGTGCATGAAGGGAAGAGTTCATTTTTATGAGGGCTATCCGGTTTCGGATGTGGTGCTGCCGATCCGGCTGATGAAGCGGATGGGAGCGGAGCTTTTGTTTCTGACAAATGCCTCCGGCGGGATCAATCCGTCGTTTTCTGCAGGGGATCTGATGCTGCTGACGGATCACATTTCTCTGTTTGCACCCAATCCTCTGATCGGGCAGAATTTTGACGAATTGGGAGTACGGTTTCCGGACATGACGCAGGTATACGACCGGAAGTTGCAGGAAATTCTGAAAAAAACAGCGGCAGAGCAGAAGATCGCTTTGCAGGAGGGCGTGTATGCGCAGCTGACGGGACCTTCCTATGAAACACCTGCAGAGGTGGAACTGCTGCGCAGGCTCGGCGCAGATGCAGTCGGCATGTCGACTGCGGTGGAAGCGGTCGCAGCAAACCATATGGGAATGCGTATCTGCGGAATTTCGTGTATCAGCAACCTGGCAGCGGGCATGACAAAACAGCCGCTCAGCCATGAAGAAGTGCAGGCAGCAGCAGACAGCGCTGCACCGAAGTTTCAAAAGCTGGTGACGGAGAGCATTCAGGCTTTTTACCGGGAGTGAGGGAAAGATTGAAAAATATCATTTTTCAATCACGAGATTTGTGTCTGCGCGCACTTGACACAAACTCGACATGCGCAAAAAGCGTGCGCAGAAATGAGGGGAAGTATGGAACAAACACAGATTGACGACGCACTCTGCAGGCGTCTGATCGCAGCTGCGCTGGAAGCCAGAAAGCGTTCCTATGCGCCGTACTCCCATTATCATGTCGGGGCGGCGCTTTGGACACAATCGGGAAAGCTCTACACCGGCTGCAATATTGAAAATGCAGCCTATACGCCGACCAACTGCGCGGAGCGCACTGCGTTTTTTACAGCAGTCGCGGCGGGAGAACGACAGTTTTTGGCGATTGCAATCGCAGGAAGTCCGGCGGAAATAGATGAAAATGGCGGAAGAAAGATCGGAAAGCTCACGCAGGCAGCCTGGCCCTGCGGGGTATGCAGACAGGTGATGGCAGAGTTTTGTGATCCGGATTCGTTTTTTATCGTTGTTGCAGAAAGTGAGAGCGATTACGAAATCCGCACGCTTCGAAAACTGCTTCCGGAGGGATTTGGTTCGGGAAATCTGGCGGATTGTATACAATAGATTGTGTGCTGAGCATTTTAATCTCCGGACCGGAATAGAATCTCAACGACAGGAGAAAAGAGGAACAAACTTCATTGGAATATGCAATTTTATTCGCGGCGCTCTTGGCGGGAGCTGCTGTTATGTTTTTAAAAGGACTCTGGGATCAGCACAGAGCGCAGAAATGGAACCGGGAACAGCTGCGAAAATCCTTTGGAAAAGCCGGCAGGACAGAATATGCAGACGGAGAGTTAAATGGAATTGTCCGATATTTTGAAAAGCATCCAAAGGATTTCCAGATCGATGATATCACCTGGAACGACCTGAACCTGGATGAAATTTTCCTGCGGATGAACAGCACCTGCAGTTCGGCGGGGCAGGAATATCTCTATGCGATGCTGCGCAGTCCGTCATTTGAGGAAAAAGAGCTGCAGGAGCGGGAGAAACTGTTGGAATTTCTGGAACAGGACGAGGAAACGAGAGTCCGGATGCAGGAGATTTTTTTCAAAATCGGAAGAACCGGGAAATATTCCCTGTATGACTATATGGACTTTCTGGACGTGCTGGGAGAGCGTAAAAACGGCAAGCATCTGTTGGTTGATCTGCTGTTTTTTCTTACGATCGCAGCAGCTTTTGTCAGTCCACCGCTTGGATTGTGTGGTGTGAGCATAGTGATGTGTTTTAATATCACAACCTATCTGAAAGAAAAGAAGCAGATCGAGCCGTATCTGACCAGCTTTCACTATATTTTCCGGCTGATCCGCGGGGCGGAGGAGCTTTCCGGAATTCATGCACAGCAGCTGGAGGGAAGACTCAGCAAGGTTCGAAAGCTGTTGCCACAGTTTGGAAAGCTGAACAGAAGTGCGTCACTTGGGATGCGTACGTCGAGCGGCGATCCGATGGGTATCGTGGCGGATTATATCAATATGATGCTGCATCTGGACATCATCGGATTCAACATCATGCTGCATGCGGTGCGGGAGCAGACGGAAAATATTGACCGACTTGTGACGATTGTGGGGGAGCTGGATGCGTTGATTGCAGCGGCGGGATTTCGGCATTCTCTGCCCGCCTGGTGCGTGCCAAAGCTGACGGCAGCAGAAACGGTGGCGGACGGTGCAGCACATGGCGCTGTAGAATCCTCCGGGCAGCATTTTGAAGCTTTGTCCCTGCAGCTGGAGCAGTTGTACCACCCGCTGCTCGCCGACCCGGTCAAAAACGATATCGAAACGACAAACGGCGTTCTCCTGACCGGCTCCAACGCATCGGGGAAATCCACTTTTTTAAAGGCAGTCGCCCTGAACATGATTCTGGCGCAGACGATTCACACCTGCTGTGCGGATCATTGTCAGAGCAGCTACTGGCGCGTGATGACCTCGATGGCGCTGCGCGACGACCTTGGCAGTGGAGAAAGCTATTATATTGTAGAAATCCGTTCCTTGAAACGAATTTTAGATGCGGCGCAAAGCCCGGGTGCACCGGTGCTGTGCTTTGTGGACGAGGTGCTTCGCGGTACGAACACAGTGGAACGGATTGCGGCCTCCACACAGATTTTAAAGAGCCTGCATAAGCCCGGCGTGTGCTGCTTTGCGGCAACGCACGATGTGGAGCTGACAGGACTTCTGGAGGCAGAATACGACAATTATCATTTTGAAGAGCAGATTGCAGACGGGGATATTTCTTTCCCGTATCTGCTGATGCCCGGGCGTGCGACTTCGAGAAATGCGATCCGACTGTTGGAAATGATGGGCTACAGTGAAGAAATTATTAAAAAAGCGGATGATCAGGCGGCGGAATTTTTAAAAACCGGTGTCTGGAAAGCGTGAACGTGCAGCGCAAAAACGCATGTCCGTGCTGCGCATGCTATGCAAAAAAACAAAAAGGAATGAAAAACAATGCAGAATGTAACACTATATACAGATGGCGCGGCAAGAGGAAACCCGGACGGACCGGGGGGCTACGGCGCAGTTTTGCAGTTTGTGGACAGCCAGGGCAATCTGCATGAACGGGAATTTTCTGCGGGTTATATCCGCACGACCAACAACCGGATGGAGCTGATGGCGGTGATCGCCGGTCTGGAAGCGCTGACAAAGCCGTGCCGGGTGGAAATTGTTTCCGATTCGAAATATGTGACGGATGCGTTTAACAAAAAATGGATTGACGGCTGGCTGAAAAAGAACTGGAAGGGCGCTTCCGGCCCGGTTAAAAACGTCGATCTCTGGAAGCGGCTTCTGGCGGCGGCACAGCCCCATGAGCTGCATTTTACCTGGGTAAAAGGACATGCCGGGCACCCGGAAAACGAGCGGTGCGATCATCTGGCGACGACGGCTGCGGACACGAATGCGGTTCTGACAGATCCCGGGGTACATGGTTGACGCAGACGGCTTTTCAATGCTACAATAGGACATAACAGAAAATTTAGCGAATGGAGACGGATCTATGGGAAATCTGGTTGCATTTATCAATTCATTTATATCGTATCTGCTTGTGTTTGTTGTATTTGCAGCTGTGATTATAGCTGCAGTGAAGGTCGGCATTACCGCGCGCCATAAAAAGGATGCAAAGGATGCGCAGAGTGCAGACGCACAGGAGTAAAATATTCGTTACAGTTCACTCGTACCCTTTTTCGAATGGCGCGGGTGAACTGTAACAAATATTCTGCGCAGAATTACACTGCGGCAGAATCAGGCGTAGTGAAAACACGAACCGGCATCGGGCACTTTGCCTGTTGCCGGTTCGTGTTGCGACTGCGGGAAGCGAGACAACAGGAGAAGAATATGAAAAGAATTGCAGCATTTGAAAAGGTGAGTTTTGCACAGTATGAAAAGGATTTCGCGGACGCGTTCCCAGGCCATGAAACGGCGGAAATCCGTGCGATTTATGACGATATTACAAAACCCAAACGGGCGACAGCGGGAAGCGCAGGCTATGACTTTTCTGCGCCGGTGGCATTTGTGTTAAAGCCGGGCGAGACGATTAAAATCCCGACCGGAATCCGTGCGCGGATGGACGAGGACTGGGTGCTGTGCCTGTTTCCCAGAAGCGGACAGGGCTTTAAGTACCGTTTGCAGCTGAATAATACCGTCGGAATTATCGACAGCGATTACTATAATTCCGACAATGAAGGACATATCATGGCGAAGCTGACGAACGATTCCAACGAGGGCAAGGTGCTCGAAATCCATCCGGGCGAGGGCTTTTTGCAGGGAATTTTCATGCCGTATGGCATCACAGAGGATGACGAGGCGGACGGAGTCCGCAATGGCGGATTTGGAAGCACGGACAGACGCTGAGAAACGGGGAACGTATGAAAAAGCGAATTTTATTGCTGACAACCGGCGGGACGATCGCCTCACAGGATGGCGGAAACGGTCTGGCACCGGTGCTGTCCTCCGACGATTTTTTGGATTATATGAAAGAATTTGAAGATGTCTGCGAGCTGGTTCCATACGAGGTCTGCAGCATTGATTCGACGAATATGGAAGCCTCGTGGTGGTTGAAGCTGGCGGGACTGATTCAGAAAAACTATACGTTATACGACGCGTTTCTGATCTGCCACGGGACGGATACGATGGCGTATACGGCTGCGGCGCTTTCCTATCTGATTCAGAATTCTGTCAAGCCGATTGTCCTGACCGGCGCGCAGAAATCGATTCTGCAGGAGATCACCGACGCACGGAAAAATCTGCACGACAGCATCCGGTGCGCACTTGACGACCGAAGTCGGGACGTTATGCTGGTGTTTGACGGTAAAATCATTGCGGGAACGCGGGCGAAAAAGACGGCAACCTTCAGCTATAATGCATTTTCCAGCATCAATTTTCCGGTGCTTGGGCAGATTCACGACAACACGGTGGTCTATTATATCCAGAAGGATATCTGCGGGCCGGTGCGTTTCTTTAACCGGATGGATCGGAAGGTGTTTTTGTTAAAACTGACACCGGGGATGTCCACGGAGATCATTCCGCATATTTTGAGCGTGTATGACTGTATTATTATTGAAGGCTTCGGCGTCGGTGGATTGCCGGATCGTCTGCGTCAGGCGCTTTTGGAGGAAATGCAGCATTACAAGGCGCATGAAAAGATCCTGATCATGGCGACGCAGGTGACGTATGAGGGCAGCAGCATGGACACCTATGTGGTGGGGCGCGCAGCGCGGGAGCAGCTGCCGTTTCTGGAAACCTACGACATGACGCTGGAAGCAGTGCTTGCAAAGATCATGTGGATTCTGGGGCTGCACATGGAAGACCGAAAGGAAATCGAGTGTCTCTTTTACAAAAAGATCAATTACGATCTGTTTCGAAACGAGTAAACCCTTTGGATAAAACCGTATGCGGAATGGAGATTAAAATGGAGAAGAAGCGGACGAGGAGAATGAAAATGGTGATGCTCTGTTATGTGCTGGCGGCACTGTGTCTGGTATATTGTGTTGGTGTGGTTGCAACCAAGGCTGCCGGAACAAAATTTTACCTGATCTGGCTGGCAGGGGCGGCACTGTTTGGTATGTTCGGCTTTTTTGTACAAAAAGGGCTCTGGATGCGTTTGCCAATCGGACTGCGGGCGGGAATCGGTATGCTTGCAGGCGTGGGGATTGCCTGCCTGTGCGGGCTGCTGATCCTGATCGGCAGCGCATTTTCTGTAAAAGGGGAGCAGCAGCTTTCCTATATTATTGTGTTGGGTGCGCAGATGAAGCAAAGCGGGCCCAGCGTCGTTCTGGAAAAACGGCTGTGTCGGGCATATACCTATCTGACAGAAAATCCGGAGACCCTTTGCGTATTGTCCGGCGGACAGGGCAGTAACGAGCCGGTCAGCGAGGCACAGGGAATGTATGATGCTCTGGTAAAAAAAGGAATTGACCCAAAACGGCTGATTTTAGAAGACCAGTCCACCAATACCGTAGAAAATCTGCGTTTTTCCAGAAAGCTGATTCCCCGGGAGGTTCAGAAGGTTGGCATTGTGACAAGCAATTTTCATGTTTACAGAAGCCTGCGGCTGGCAAAACAGCAGGGCTTTTTAGATCCGGTCGGGATTTCTGCGGATTCCGGCGTTTATTTCCTGCCCAATAACGTGCTGCGGGAATGTTTTGGTATCGTGAAGGACAGACTATATGGCAACCTGAAATTTTTTTAAAAATTTTCAAAATAGGTGAAACCGGACGGCAGCTGTCTGCGTGTATGTAGATAGCAGGGGAACAAAAGACCCTGGGGCAGGACAATTTCCTGTTAGAAGGGTTAAAAAACTGTCGATTTTACAACACCATATAGAAAGGACTTTTCGGATATGAGAAAAAAACAGATGTTTGCATTTTTTATGAGCCTGAGCCTGCTGGCACAGGGAATGTTATTTGGCGGCTGCGGACAAAAGAGTATCGGAGAACAGCCTGCACAGACCCGGACGGAAACGGAAGAAGCGCAGTCTGTGGAGACAACCGATTCTAAAAATCAGGATCAGACGACTACGGATAAGACACAGGATCAGGATGTTGCGCAAGATGAGGCGAACGGCTTTGCGCTGCGCTTTACGGAGGCTTTGCTGAAGCAGAAAAAAGAGGGAGAGAACCTGATCGCATCCCCGTATTCCGCATGGCTGCCCCTGGCGGCGCTGGTAAACGGTTGCAGCGGGGCGACACAGGAACAGCTGTTAAAAGTCATCGGCGAAGCCGGAATTGACGCGGAAACGTTAAATCAGATGGTAAAGGCAGTCAATGCCGGGCTTTCCCAGGAAGAACGCAGAAAAAGCTTCGAAGAATATGGAGAAACGTTTGAAAGCCCACTGAAAATCGCAAATGCATTGTTCGTTCAAAAGGATGCAGTGGTAAATCAGACGTTTGCACAGCTGTTTTCGGACAATTACGATGGAAAACTCTTTTCCGTTGACTTTTCGGATCCCTCTGCAGCAAATGCCATCAACAGCTGGGCATCCGAGAAGACAGATGGAAAGATTACAGAGATTGTGGATTCCTTCGATGCGGATACGGTAGCGGCGATTGCGAATGCGTTGTATTTTTCGGATAGCTGGAGTAACCAGTTTTTAGAAGAAAATACGACGGAGGGCACGTTCCACGGCACAAAGCAGGACGAGGATGCAGAGTTTATGAATCAGAAGCTGAGCGACGGCATTTATTATGAGGACGAGACAATGCAGGCTGTTGTGCTCTGGACGACAAGCGGAGGGCAGATGGTTCTGTGCCTGCCCAAAGACGGTTATAGTGCGGAAGAGGCACTGCAGAGCCTGACGACAGAAAAGCTGCAGAAAATCAGCGGGGCGGATTATCGCTGCGTACAGCTTTCTTTGCCCAAATTTAAGCTGGAAAGCAAGGTCTTCTCCATCAAAGAGGCGCTGGAAGCCATGGGGGTTCCGCTGATGCAGGCAACAGACGCTGCGCTGACAGAGGTGCTGGATAACGAAGCACTCTATATTTCGAGTGCCCAGCAGAGTGCAATGGTTGAGGTAGACGAAAACGGACTGACAGCTGCCGCAGTTACTGTGATGGGACTGGAAAAAATGGCGCTGATGCCCGAAACCGATCCGATAGAGCTTACCTTTGACAGCCCGTTCGCCTTCGTTTTAACCGGAAACGGAGAAGATGCAGGCGATCAGATCCTCTTTACGGGTGTAGTGAACCACTTATAAGGCGTAACGCAGGCTGAAAAAAAGCACTGGCTGGTTCAATAACATTTTTTCATCAGAATAAAAAATAAAAAAGCCCGGATTTTTCAGATGCTGTCATGGCAGGGAAAATCCGGGCTTTCGGCTGTATTGACTTTAAAGAATGAAAATAATATAATGATAGCATCGACAAGTCCCGTTTGACAGGGTTCCATTTTATAGAAAAGAGAAGAAAAAGAGGCATAGGAAAATGAAAAAACTGGAAGAATATGTAAGAAGTATCCCGGATTTCCCGCAGGAGGGAATTATTTTCAGAGATGTTACGAGCGTGCTGGAGGATGCTGACGGCATGCACCTTGCAATCGATACCATGCAGGATCTGGTAAAGGATCTGGAGTTTGACGTAGTCGTAGGCGCAGAGTCCAGAGGCTTTATTTTCGGTGCACCCATCGCATATAACCTGCATAAGCCCTTTGCACTGATCCGCAAAAAGGGCAAGCTGCCCTGTGAAACCGTGTCTCAGGAATATTCTCTGGAATACGGCACGGCAGTAATCGAAATGCACAAGACCTCTATTAAACCCGGACAGAAAGTGCTGATCGTAGATGACCTGATCGCAACCGGCGGCACGACTCAGGCGATGATCTCCCTGGTAGAGAGACTGGGCGGCGAGGTTGCAGGCGTGTTGGTTTTGATCGAGCTGGCAGGGCTGAAGGGAAGAGAAGCAATTGCAGGATATCGTCTGGATTCCGCAATTGTATATGAAGGCAAATAATTGATTTTCGAAAAAGAGTTACGACGTAACTCTTTTTTGGCAGAAACTGATAAAACTGGACGATGGTAAGGTGTGCGGAAGATGGATAGAACGGAAGACAGATCAAAAGAGCCGAAAACCAAGCTGGTGCTGGATGACGGACGAATTGAGAGCATTCAGGAATTTATAAGCCCGGAAGAACTATATCAGGACCTGATCGAGCGGGTGCGCAAGTATCATCCTTCGGATGATATTTCCATGATTGAAAAAGCGTATCGGCTGGCAGATAACGCCCATCAGGGACAGGTGCGTAAATCCGGCGAACCTTACATCATCCATCCGCTGTGCGTGGCGATTATCCTGGCGGATCTGGAGCTGGATAAGGAGACGATCGTGGCGGGACTTCTGCACGATGTGGTGGAAGATACCGTGATGACGGTCGAACAGGTTGGAGAACAGTTCGGAACGGACGTTGCCTTTTTGGTGGACGGCGTGACCAAGCTGCAGCATCTGCATCTTGCGGACAATTCCGGCAATAAGACAGAAGCACAGCTGGAGATGCAGGCGGAGAACCTGCGCAAGATGTTCATGGCGATGGCGAAGGATATCCGCGTAATCATGATCAAGCTGGCGGACCGCCTCCACAATATGCGCACCCTCAAGCATATGCCCCACGAAAAGCAGATCCGGATTGCGCGGGAGACGATGGACATCTATGCGCCCATTGCACAGCGTCTCGGTATTTCCAAGATCAAGGTAGAACTGGACGACCTTTCGTTAAAATATCTCGAACCGGACGTTTATTATGATCTGGTGGACAAGATCGCGATGCGCAAAAGCGAGCGCGAAAAGTATATTCAGGGAATCGTGGACGAGGTTTCCGAGCACATCAAAAAGGCGGGAATCGAAGCTAAGATTGACGGTCGTATCAAGCATTTCTTCAGCATTTACAAAAAGATGAAGAACCAGCATAAGACCATCGACCAGATTTATGACCTGTTTGCTGTCCGGATTATCGTAGATACGGTTAAGGACTGTTATGCGGCGCTGGGCGTGATCCACGAGATGTACAAGCCGATTCCGGGGCGTTTCAAGGATTATATTGCGATGCCCAAGGCAAACATGTATCAGTCTCTGCACACGACGTTGATTGGAAGCTCCGGGCAGCCCTTCGAGATTCAGATCAGAACTTATGAAATGCATCGTGTGGCGGAATACGGTATCGCCGCCCACTGGAAATATAAAGAAGCCTCCGACGGCAAAAAGGTTGAGGCACAGGAAGAAGAAAAGCTGGCATGGCTGCGTCAGATTCTGGAATGGCAGCGCGAGATGTCGGATAACAAAGAATTCATGAACATGCTGAAAAGCGATCTGGATCTGTTTTCCGACAGCGTATACTGTTTTACGCCGACCGGCGACGTCAAGACCTTGCCTGCAGGCTCTACACCTATTGATTTTGCCTACAACGTCCATACTGCAGTCGGCAACAAGATGATCGGGGCGCGGGTCAACGGAAAGCTTGTGACGATCGATTACGAAATCCAAAATGGCGACCGCGTGGAAATTCTGACTTCGCAGAATTCCAAGGGACCGAGCCGTGACTGGCTTACGGTAGTCAAGAGTACGCAGGCGAAAAACAAGATTAACCAGTGGTTCAAAAACGAAGTCAAGGAAGAAAATATCACTAAGGGCAAGGATCAGTTCAACACCTACTGTAAGGCACGTTCGATCAACCTGGGCGAAATTATGAAGCCGGAATATCAGGCAGCTGTCATGAAGAAATACGGCTTTATGGACTGGGACAGCGTGCTGGCAGCGATCGGACACGGCGCGCTCAAGGAAGGTCAGATCGCCAATCGGATGCAGGAGCTTTATGAGAAAGACCATCCGAAGGTGATGACCAATGAAGAAGTGCTTGCCTCCATTGCAGAAAATAATGCCAATCAGGCGAAGCAGATGCACCCCCACAGTAAAAACGGCATCGTGGTCAAGGGGATTCATGACGTGGCAGTACGTTTTTCCAAATGCTGCTCTCCTGTGCCCGGGGATGAGATCGTCGGCTTTGTGACAAGAGGACGGGGGATTTCGATCCACCGGACGGACTGTATCAATGTATTAAACCTGCCGGAGATCGAACGTGCCAGACTCATTGAAGCGGAGTGGGAGCCCTCGGATACTGGAGCAGATGGTGAGAAATATATGGCGGAGATCAATATCTTTGCACATAACAGAAACGGACTTTTAGCAGACATCAGTAAAGCACTGACGGAGCGCAATATTGATATCCAGACGATGAATACGAGAACGAACAAGCAGGGAATTGCTACATTGTCTACTTCATTTGAGATCAGCAGCAGGGAAGAGTTAAATCAGATCGTAGCGAAGCTGCGCAACATCGAAAGCGTCATCGATATTGAGCGTACAACGGGCTGACGCGATGCCGGCGGCAGGTACGAGCAGGTATCGGGAAAGCCGATATGGAATTGGCGACGTTTCAACATTTGCAATGCTATCGGAAAATAGCGATTTGCCGCTTGGCTTCTGGGAAAGGAAAACGAATGTCTGAAATTAAAATTGGGCGAAAGACGATGGGTGTCTGCGCAACAAACTGTTATTTTTTATACCGGGAAGGCGGGACAAAAGCGGTCGTAGTCGATCCTGCGGAAAACGGAGCAGGGATTTTCAAATTGCTCTCCGAAAAGGGCTTTACTGTGGAAGTGATTCTTCTGACGCACGGTCATTTTGATCATATTGGCGGCGCAGCAGAATTAAAAAAGGCATCCGGCGCAAAGGTGTATGCGCTGACAGAAGAGAAGAAAATCTGCCGGACGCCGGAGTTAAACCTGTCTGCACAGATGCCGCCTGTCGTGACGATCGAAGCGGATGAATGGCTGACAGACGGACAGACAGTGGAAACCGCAGGGATTTCATTTCAGGTCATTGCAACGCCAGGGCATACTGTAGGCGGATGCTGCTATTACTGTAAAGAGGGCGGTTTCTTATTCTCCGGCGATACGCTGTTTGAGGAATCGGTCGGCAGAACAGATTTCCCGACCGGCAGCATGAGCAGTCTGGTACGCTCTGTGAAAGAAAAACTCTTTGTCCTTCCGGAAGATACAAAAGTTTATCCGGGACACGGAGATATTACTACAATTGGAAGGGAGAAGCAGTACAATCCCTACTGCCAGTAAAAAGATGATTATTGTAACGTTAAATGAAGACAGATATGCCTATGACATCCATTCTCTGGTAAAGACCTTTTATCCGGAGCAGGAGATCAAAGTTTTTGTAAAAGGAACCAAAGAAGAACGAAGTGACGCCGGGCTGCCGGCGTTTTTCGTGGAATATTATGAGACCTCCATCTGCGCAGGGATTGAAAATGGAGAGGCTAAAACAGTCCATTTAAAGATGCCGGAGGACAGGGGAACGGTTAAAAACGATTTAAAACAGCTTTTGTACGCGCTCCTTTCTGAAGAAACAGGAAAGACGCTTCCCTGGGGAACCCTGACCGGTATTCGTCCGACGAAAATTGCGAAACAGCTTCTGGAACAGGGACAAACGGAACAGGAAGTCGCTGCCTATATGGAGCATACCTATCTGGCATCGAAAGAAAAAACGGAGCTGTCGATTGACATTGCCAAACGGGAAATGCAGATTTTATCCGGAATTCATTATGAGGAAGGATACAGCCTTTATATCGGGATTCCGTTCTGCCCAACGACCTGTCTGTATTGTTCCTTTACCTCTTTTCCGATCTGTGCATGGAAAAATCGCGTGAGCGACTATTTAAGCGCCGTGGAAAAGGAAATCGATTTCGTAAAAGAAACCTGCGCAGACCGCGTTTTGGACAGCGTTTATATTGGCGGCGGCACGCCGACTACACTGGAACCAGAGGAATTGGAGCGGCTTTTTTTGAAGCTTCAAAATACGCTTGACTGGTCACAGGTGCGGGAGTTTACGGTAGAAGCAGGGCGCGCGGACAGCATTACGGCAGAGAAACTGCGTGTGATGAAGCGTTATGGTGTGACGAGAATTTCGGTCAATCCACAGACGATGAAGCAGGAAACCCTTGACCTGATCGGCCGGCGGCATACTGTGGCACAGACGGTCGAGGCATTTCGACTGGCGCGGGAAGAAGGCTTTGACAATATCAATATGGATCTGATCCTTGGGCTGCCGGGGGAGACGAAGGAAGATGTCGAAGAGACAATCCGCCGAGTGCAGGAGCTTGGACCCGACAGTCTGACGGTACATTCTCTTGCAATTAAGCGAGCTTCCAGGCTGAGCCAGTGGATTTTGGAGCATGGCATCAGCACGCTGCATAACACGGACGAAACGATGGCGATTGCTGCCCAGGGGGCAAAGCAGATGGGCATGGAACCATATTATCTCTACCGACAGAAAAATATGTCCGGCAATTTCGAAAATGTCGGCTATGCAAAACCGGGGAAGGCGGGTATTTATAATATTTTAATTATGGAGGAGGTCCAGACGATCATGGCACTCGGTGCAGGAACCATCTCCAAACGCGTCTATGACGATGGTAGAATCGAACGCTGTGACAATGTCAAGGATGTCGGGCAGTATATCGAGAGAATCGATGAGATGATACAGCGCAAACAGCAGTTATTCTCAGAAGAATAGTTGGATTTTCAATAAAATATTGTAACGTGTTATGGAAAAATGAGTACAACAAAACCGCACAGGTGCAACAATTTGTTACTCGTGACAGTAACATCGAAACCAAAGGACATTTCTAATTACTTAGGAATGTCCTTTTTGCGCATTTGTGAATGGTTTTAGGTGCAACAAACACATGAAATAATGAAATGGAGATCCATTATGAACAACACAGCGTTAGGAGCAGAAAAATAAAAAGCCCTTTTGGATTAAATTGGGCGCGGTTGCGGCTTGTCTCGCAATCGTGATTGCCGTAGGCGGCATACTTGCTCCTTTTTCTGGCGGCATGATTGTATCGGCTTACGCTTATGGCACAGATGAAGAAATTACTACAGCCGGAGCAGAGCCGCGCCAACCAAGCTCGTAAACACAATCATTGTAAATACCAAAGGAGAAGGACAGCAAGCCTCTGAGGAATTTCTGGGTGAAAGCGAAAAAGCTCTATTATACAGCTTTAATCGCATATATCTGGTATGAAGCATCAGAGGAGGAACAGAATTTTTCCATGCTGATTGATCTGGTGGATGCCAGTGAAGCAAGGGAAGATGATGAGAATTTCAAAAATGCGGTTGACCTGCTGTTCAATGAGCTGGTGCTATCCGACAAGCTCTTTGAGCATTGCGCCGAGATTGACGAAGCGGCACGAAACCGCATGGAGCTGATCGTGCGGTCACTGGCAGAGCAAAACGGCGTGACCGAGCAACTAAAAGCCAAAAACCAAATGGAATGGGTGCGGCAGATGAACGCTTGCAAGGCACAGGCAGAGGAGATTGTGAAAGCGGAATTGATTTATGATTGAGCGAGGAAGTCCGGGCAGAAAACTGTTCGGACTTTTCTCATATAGTCCAAAGCTGCGGTAGAATTATTCACAGGTTTTATGGTATAATTTGAATGCGAAATTGAGAAACAAATCGGTATTTCTTGAGGAAAGGTGATACTATGAATTGGGGTGAGGCAGGTTATCAGAACTGTTTGGACTATACAAAAATGAATGAAGAAATGCAGGCACATAAAGAAGAAATATTGAAAGGATATGAAGAGCTGTCTACTTCAATTCGTGATTGCTTTAACCAGTAACAATTTCAGCTTTCTGTGCGGGCTTTAGGAAGGCGACCCAGTGGAGCAGGCAATAAGGAAGTGGAAATGCGGATAACTTCCAGTTGTGCGCCCAGCTAAGGGTGTGTAGTCAAGCCGGTGGGAATCCGGTTTATCCAAGGTTTAGCCAACCAGATAATAGCGAGTCTTGGGATGATGTCGGTAACGGCATCTGACAAGCGTAGACAGCAAGAAAGCAGGGTTGAATAGTGATTGAGCTTCGAAACGTTAACTTCAGTCGGTCGACGTCTTAACTGGTGCGGAAGACAATATCATGTAATGCGATATGGCGAGTGTTATGTGGCACTGCGGAGTCAGAGAACCAATCATGTTTTACATTGTGAATACACATCAACTGGGGAGAACCTGCCATTTCTCGAAGAAGAGTATGAAGTTGCAACTGAAAACGGAGGATTTCAAATGAATGGTAGGTGGTCGGACAATCCCATAGTACTGTAGAAATCGGGCAATGCCGATGGAGGGAAGGGGATTGCATAGTAAAGGTCTTACTGAGGACACATTATCCGTACTCAGGGACGGAGGAAATAATGGAAACGAAATTAGTAAGAATAGCTGAGATATCGGCAACATCAAAACATCCTATATTTACATCAGTGTACCACTTGATAAATGAAGATATGCTAAAGCAATGCCATAAGGAATTAGATGGGAACAAAGCAGTCGGAATTGACAAGGTAACTAAGGATGAGTATGGGAAGAACCTTGATAGAAATATCAAGGAACTGGTACAGAGGTTGAAAAACAAATCCTTTAAGCCACTTCCGTCACTGAGGGTATATATACCTAAAGGAAATGGAAAGAAACGACCATTAGGGATTGCTTCCTATGAAGATAAGATTGTACAAATGGCAGTGAAGAAAATACTGGGAGCTATTTATGAACCGAGATTCCTAAACTGCATGTATGGATTCAGACCGAATAGGGGGTGTCACGAAGCAATAAAAGAAGTATACCAACGGATAAGCTATGGAAAAATCAGCTATATCGTAGATGCCGATATCAAAGGTTTCTTTGACCATATCGACCATGATTGGATGATGAAGTTCCTTGAATGGAATATACAGGATAAGAACTTATTGTGGCTAATACGTAAATACCTTAAAGCAGGAATAATGGAGCAAGGAAAATTCGAGCCAACAGAGGAAGGTTCGGCACAAGGCTCAGTAATGAGTCCGATGCTTGCAAATATATACATGCATCATGTGCTGACGCTGTGGTTTAAGCTGGTGGTGCAAAGGGAAATGCAGGGAGAGTGTTTTCTCGTCAACTTTGCGGATGATTTTGTTGCAGGATTTCAATATAAGTCAGAAGCTGAAAGATACTATAAAGAGTTAAAGGAATGAATGGAAAAGTTTGGACTGGAGCTGTATCAAAGGTTACTGCCATACCTCAAGCGAATGAATATAATATTTATTGGGTGGAATTGGTTGATGATGAGCATATTCAACTTGGTATTAACGGGATTGCTACAATGACTGTGAGTAAGAATGATTTAGGAAGTTGGCCTTTTGAGAAGGCTGCTATGCCTTCTAATAAGCTTGGATGTAGAGGGCTTTTTCTCGTAATGCGAATGAGCCCATCAGATGATCTTGAGGCTGGAAATATGGAACCGGGATGGGACTCAGACCTGAAATCTGTGTCTGATCCTGAAACAGAGGGACCGAGAATGGAGATTGATTGGATTCGTTTCTATGTTAATGATGCTTATAAGGTTGACAGATTTGCTCAGTATATGAGAAGAATGACAGACAGAACTCAGTTTATCACCATTACTCACAGAAGAGGCACAATGGAAGAATCTGATGTTCTTTACGGTGTAACAATGCAAGATGAGGGTATTTCTAAGTTACTTGAACTTCGTGCATCAGAAGTTGCAGCAAAGCTTGGAATGAAAGCAAACTAATTTAAGGTGGTAAAACAATGGGACTATTTAAAAAGATTAAAGAAGGTCTAAAAAAAACAAGAGATAGTGTTGTAAGTCAAATTGACTCAATGCTAAAGTCTTTTACAAAGATTGATGAAGAACTTTTTGAGGAACTAACTGAACTACTAGTAATGGGTGATGTTGGTATTCAAACAGCAGAACAGATTACCGATGAATTAAGAGTTAAAGTTAAAAAAGAAGGTATCAAAGACCCTAAAGAAATCACACTACTTCTACAAGAAGTAGTTGCAGATATGCTTAGAGGTGATGAAGAACTAAAAATTACTACTAAGCCATCTATTATTCTTGTAATCGGTGTAAACGGTGTAGGTAAGACTACAACTATCGGTAAACTTGCTAATAACCTAAAGAAGCAGGGCAAGAGTGTTCTACTTGCAGCAGCGGATACATTTAGAGCAGCAGCTATTGAACAGTTAGAGATTTGGGC
>ENA-UEPL01000398-UEPL01000398.1-human-gut-metagenome-genome-assembly--contig:-NODE-398-length-39763-cov-4.932772_pt1 | contig 39763 bp, 20 predicted proteins | sample MGYA00242896_ERZ507908 | MGnify/ENA primary metagenome ERZ507908 (study PRJEB26167, sample SAMN06115518) | human gut metagenome | host: Homo sapiens | place: China:Chongqing | collected 2015-08-20...
CGACAGGTAAAATTGATGGTGACATTCTTTCCAGCTATCAGGGATTGCATTGCGTCGTAAAAAACAGACCGGTCCTCGGGGTATATAACATCCATATACTCCGAAACGGTCAATAACCGATCTGAAACGTAATCGTTGATCGGATCATTATAAGATTCGAATTTCTGGGAATTTACATCAAAATCCCAATGAACAATATTACTGACTTTCATGGCCAGATCACGTTTTGCGATCAGATCCTGCGCTTTCTTGGCCATTTGCAACCTTTCGGTTATATCCATTTGTGTCCCGATGATCTGCAATTTTCCACGATGTTCTGTCGATAGGCGCATCCGGCTCTCATAATAACGATACATCTCTTCTTGCTCGTTATAGAAACGCAAAGTCATTTGTCCTTGTTCTATCTCATTTCCTATCAATTGAGAGAAGAGCCGGATTAACGGAGCTCGATCTTGGGGATGCAAAATATCCAGTACCGCCTCCATTGGCATATTTTTTTTGGCTACGGTTAGTCCATATAATGGATTAAAAACCTTTTTATTCACATCATATACCCAAGAAGCCATATTAGCCGCTTTCATGGCCATCTCCAGATTTTTCTTGCTTTCTTCCGTACGGAATTCCACCTCTTTCACGGAAGTCATATCATTTGCGAGTAATATATGTCCGATAAGATGTTTTTTTCTACTCCATATCGGGATAACTTTAACCCCATAGATCATCGTGTCTTTATTATGGGAAGAATAATATGCATCCTTATTAACCCGATCAAAATCATACTCAAACTCCAAGGAAATATCTTCACCCGATTGTATCCGAGCTAAAAGTTCTGAATCAACAAATGGACTTTTGTAAAGATTGACTATATTCACCACCGATGTCCGGTCGTCCACACCATACATCCTCAACGCATGGTCGTTTATACTACGCAGCACACCATGTGCGTCATAAATTTCAATACCCACCGGCAGACAAGCATATATACTCTCCGTAAATAAACGCTGTTCTTCTATTAATTTAGAAATTTCTTTCTCTATTATCACATCGTCATTTTCTTGAGAATTCTCTTCACATTGTTCCATCTGTCACTTACTTTATTTCGTATTATCATACGTCAGACATTCTAATTTATACGAAAGCCCTGCTTTTTGCAAAAGTAAACAAAAAAGTGAATTCTTTTCTGTTCGTTCATAAAGATATTATCTTTGCGCTGAAAACAAACACTAAATCTTAAATACATGAGATTCACAAGGCTTATTCTAGCGTTAACCAGTTTCCTTATATTGATCACGCAAACAGACCTATTTGCCTCAACCGTATTGCATAAAACTTCTATGGTTGATCTCTCGAACAACGCCATTATCTGCATGCATCAAGATCCGGATGGCTATTTGTGGATCGGGACTTACGACGGACTTAACTTATACAACGGAAAAGATACGTATGTATATCGTTTCGAATTAAATAACAAAAACTCTCTTTGTAGTAATATCATTCACAAAATATCCGACGCAGAACCCGGCTTTTTATGGATATCAACCTCTTTAGGTATCAATAAATTCTCACTAAAAGAACGGAAAGTCACCGAGTCTTTCCCCGGATACATGGAATGCGATCTATTAGCGTCCGATTCATCCGGCATCACGCTCGCTATTTGTAAGGAAAACAGGATCTCTTGCTACACCCCATCTAGCGATGGGTTCCGGGACCTGCCGAGAGAAGGAGTAGGCCCTCAAACCGTACGTACCTTATTCGCCGGGACGGACGGACATTTTTATTTATTATTAGCCTCGGGCATACTGAAAAAGTTGACTCCGGATTTCTCCGATACTACTTTTAATTTGCTATCGGAAGAACGCCAATTCCATAATAAACCGATCTTATCCGCATTTTACGAGAATAATCATATTTTCATAGTAGATACCGACAATAAATTATATCGACAGCATGTAGACGGAAAGGGGAAAGAATTCCTGTTCGATCTGCCTGAAATAACAAAACAATATGGTAACATCATCAAGATATGCACCTTCCAATCCAATGTGTATATCGTTTTCCGTAACGGCAATATTCTAGACCTAAGCCAACCGGAAAACACGATAAATATGGGCATCGGTATCTTTTGCCTGATGAACGATAAAAGACAGGAGATTCTCTGGTTAGGAACAGACGGGCAAGGTATACGGATGTTTTATGACAAACCCGATCTTTTCGGCTCTATCTTACTCAAGGATTTACCGATTAATATACAGAACCCCATACGTTCTTTATATACAGATGACGATCAATCCCTTTGGCTCGGGACAAAAGGAGACGGTATTGTCCGGATACAAGCGTATGACACTTACCATAACAAAAAGATGATCCCACAAAGCGCTATCACGCATTTCACCACCGCCGACGGCCTATCCAGCAACCGGGTGTATTGCTTCCAAAAAAGCGAGTACCATCCATGTATCTGGATTGGCACGGAAGGCCCGGGACTGACCTATTATTCGTATAAAGAGAAACGAATAAAAACGATACCGCAACGAGAAGACACCACCCCTCTACGCTATGTCCACTCTATTTGCGAGGTAGATGATTCCACATTATGGCTAGCGACAACGGGTAACGGATTGCAAAAGGTTACCTTACATATAGATAAAGCCGTACCTACAATCGGGAAGGTACAAACCTTCCCGTTAAAAAACGGAAAGAACATCTGTAAAGAAATCCAATCGATGGTATATGACAACGACTCTACCCTGTTCCTCGGAAGCCGTGGCGGTTACGGAGTCATTCGTTTCAATATTTTCAATCAAGGATATGAATTCCTGCAAACCAACAATTTAAGAAACCCGGCCATTGGAGATGTGCTTTCCGTATGCCAGACCGAAGATTCCACGTTTTATGCAGGCGCCAGCTCCGGTCTCACCCGGATTAAATTCAGAGGGGGAAAGATGCGTTTACGCCAATTCGATAAAAGCGACGGGATCGTAAACGACATGATCCATGGTATCCATGAGGGGAACGATAGCTGTATCTGGCTTAGTACCAATAAAGGTCTCACCAAATATAATCCCCGGAACAACTTTTTCCATAATTATCATCAGCCTTACTTTAGCGTCACGGAATTCTCTGATGACGCTTATTGGAAATGCCCATACTCCGAGCGTTTATTCTTTGGAGGCATCAACGGATTAGTCTGGGTAAATAAACAAACGGAGCCGGAGCATACCTATCAACCCGAATTAAGTTTCTTCGAGTTGCAAATGGATAAACAAATCCTTCCATTATATAAGGACATCAGCCGGAACGGTGTAACGGTTCCGGCTGATGTGCAATCGTTAACGATTGCGTTCGTCGCTCCGGATTACATCAACGGGGAGAATTACGAGTATTCGTATCAGTTGGTCAACTATAATTCCTCTTGGGAAAAATTGCAAAAGACAAACAAGGTAACTTTCATGAACCTACCGTACGGGGAATATTTGCTGAAAGTCCGTTATCGCAACGATGTCATTGATTCGTCAGCAAAAGAATACACTCTACCTATCAAGGTATTACCTCCTATTTATCTAAGCTCGTTAGCCATTTTCACGTATCTTTTTATCGGTACGGTTTTGCTCATCATCGCCACCTATCGTATCCATCACCAAATACTAAAGAAACAGAAGCAGATCGCAGACAAGATCAAGGAGGAGCAAAAAGAGAAGCTATACGAGTCCAAGCTGAATTTCTTTACCCACATTACGCATGAGCTATGCACCCCGCTTACCTTGATCAATGGCGTGGAGAATTATATCCAAGCCTATGCCGCCACCTCAAAAGACAAGACATTAGAAAAATACACTTCAGTCCTCCGGGAAAATGTAGAGGAACTGAACGGACTTATCCAAGAAATCCTTGATTTCCGGAAAGCAGAAGACGCAGGATTCAGTCATACGCACATCCGGAGAGTATCCGTATCCTCTCTTTTGCGAACTCAATTCGAATGGTTTTACCCACTATCCGAGCAACACCAAATCCAATTCAAGATCGATGCTCCCAAAGAGCTTTATTGGAATACGGATTCCGTCTATTTCAAGAAGATCCTAGCAAATCTGATTTCCAACGCATTTAAGTATACGGAAGACGGGGGCACGGTTCGTATCTCCTTACATGAGGAGGAGAACTTCCTCGTCCTTAAAGTTTACAACACCGGCAAAGGAATCGAGGAGGCAGACATGCAAAATATTTTCGACCGATATCGTATCCTTGGCACGATGGATAACGATGATAACAGGCAAAATACGACACGGAATGGCCTCGGCTTATTTATCTGCCACAGCCTCGTACAATCCTTAGGTGGTAAAATCGACATAGAGAGTGAGGTCGGCCAATATGCTGAATTTACAGTTACCTTACCTTTTGGCATCATAGAGGAGACCTCAGACAACACGATAGACGAAGAGATTCCCGTATCGCTTCCTTCCCCAAACACGGATATACAAAAGCCGCAAATCTCACATACGGCACAAAAAGAGACGGAAGATAAACCGATGATACTCGTTATCGACGATCATAAAGACATCGTCTGGCTAATCACGGAAACCCTCTCTTCCGAATATCAGGTTCAGGAAGCTTATAATGCGGAGGAGGCTCTGGAATTCCTCAAGCAATACACTCCCTCCCTTATCATCACCGATATCATGATGCCTAATATCGACGGATTGGAATTGATCTCTCTTATCAAGGAAAATAGATATACCCGTCATATCCCGCTTATTATCGTATCTGCCAAAATATCAGACCAAGAGCAAGCGGCAGGACTTAATATCGGAGCGGATGCCTATCTAACCAAGCCTTTCTCGCCAACAGTTCTCCTATCCGTCGTGAATCGATTGATGACTAACCAAAGAGAATTAAAAGAGTATTTCTATTCTCCGGAAAGTGCTTATCAATATACGGAAGGGCAATTATTACATCAAGAAGACAAGGAATTCCTTGACACCGTAACCTCTATCATCAAAGAAAATGTCAGCAAGGAAGGACTCGGTCCCGAGCTGGTAGCGGACGCATTGAATATAAACACTCGCATCTTATATCGTCGTTTCAAGAAAATATCTACTATGACGCCGAGTGATTTTATAAAGGATTATAGGTTAAACTATGCAGCGCAATTACTCGTGAATACCAACATGAGCGTTCAGGAAATTATTTATAATGTAGGAATTTCTAACAAATCATACTTCTATAGGGAATTTGCCCGTAAATATAACATGACACCTAAGGAATACCGCACAAAAGAGGCATAAATCATTGATTCCTAAATAGTGTCATAATCTACCAAAAGAGTATCATAATCTGCTATATGCATTTCATGACACTTCTTTGGCATTTCAAAGCACTCTTCAATTCGTTAAGACCTATTAATATTGCTGTCGAATAGCAAAGCAAACCGCTTGTGTGTATTCTTCCTTCGGGAAGCACATTATTAACTTTTAATTTAATGTTTTTATGGAAAAAAAGAGTGAAGGTAAGACGAGGAAATGCCTGACTTTATTAGGTGGACGAACCTCTTTGTTACTTTGTTTATCTTTAATGTTTCAGTCCTCTTATGCGGCCGGAGATTCTACTGTTCCTGAAATGGGAAACATGGAGATTCATCAGATCGCACAGCAAAGTTCAACCATTAAAGGTGTAGTAAAAGACCAAAAGGGTGAACCTCTGATTGGCGTTAGTATTGTTGTGAAAGGAACCACGAACGGAACAGCTTCGGACTTTGACGGAAATTTCACCTTGGATGTGCCGGATAACAGCACATTGGTATTTTCCTTCATCGGCTTCAAACCCCAAGAAGTTCGTTATACCGGGCAAAAAACATTGAACATAGTCTTAGCTGAAGACTCTGAGACACTAGACGAGGTAGTAGTCGTTGGCTACGGTTCCCAAAAGAAAGGTGAGATCACCTCATCCGTTACCAGCGTGAAAGCATCCGACTTTAACAAGGCACCGGTAGTGAACCCGATGCAATTGGTGGAAGGACGTGTAGCTGGTCTGACTGTATCACGTGGTAGCACCGACCCTAATGGCGAGGTAAAAGTACAGATGCGTGGTGCCTCATCTCTGAAAGGTAGCAATGAGCCTCTCGTTATTATTGACGGTATGCCGGGTAATATGACTTCTTTGAACGCTATCGCACCCGAGGATATCGAGGCGATCGACGTATTGAAAGACGGTTCCGCAGCCGCTATCTACGGAACCCGGGGTAATAACGGTGTGATCATCGTCTCCACGAGACGTCCGCAAGCCGGAACTACTCAAGTGGATTACTCAGGATATATCATGCACGAGGCGGTTTATAAACGACCGGAAATCTTAAATGGAGACGAGTTCGTCGCTTATGGCAAAGAAACTAACAACGCCAATATCCGCGACTTTGGTGGACGGGATAACCATTACGACGCTTTATTGAATAAGAGTAATTTCACCCATGTACACAACTTGACCGCTACAGGTGGTAATGGTAAGACAAACTATCGCGCTTCTTTAAATTACAAAAAGAATGATGGTATGATCCGTAACACCAGCCGTGAAACGATCAATGGCTCTATCGCCGTGAACCACCGTGCGTTTGATGATAAACTACAGCTTTCTTTCAATCTAGCAAACTCTTTCGTGAAAGTGGACGCAGTTTCCGATGATGTGGATAAGGTAGGAGATATCCCTAATTACGGCATATTATACCAGGCTATCCGTATCAACCCGACGATGCCTATTTATAAGGAAGACGGCTCCTTCTGGGAAACTTACAGCGGTTACGAAGATTTCAACCCGGTAGCCCGCATATACCAGCGTACCAAGAAAAAGGAATTCAAGAATTTATTGGCGAACTTCAAGGCTCAATATGAGATTATCCCCGGTTTGACAGCCGCCGCTTTCTTCGCTATGGAGAAGAACGATGCGTTAACTAACGATTATAGTATGCGTGAGGAATATAGCCAACATAAAGACGGTACAAACGGACGCGCCAAAAAAGAATATTATCAGAATACCAACCGTACCACTGAATGGACAGCAAACTACAATACTTCCATCAACGGCGTACACAATATTACCGGTTTGCTGGGATACAGTTACCAAGATTTTGAATACGAGCAATTCAGCGCCGAGAACAAGAACTTCTTGACGGACGTATTCGGTACCAATAACCTAGAAGCCGGCGGTTACCTAAAAGATGGTAAGGCCGAGATGAAGAGTAAAAAAGAGACCAGCAAACTGATCGCCTTCTTCGCCCGCGCCAACTATAATTACGACGGTAAATACATGGCCAGCGCCTCTATCCGCCGTGAAGGTTCCACGAAGTTCGGAGCGAACAACAAATGGGCTTGGTTCCCCTCTGTCAGCGCAGGCTGGATGATCTCTCGTGAGGACTTCATGGAGAGCCAAGAAGTGTTCGACGTATTGAAATTCCGTGCCGGTTTCGGTATCACGGGTAGTTTGCCTACCGATCCGTATATGTCTCTCGCTACCTACGGTACAGGCGCTGGAGCTTGGAACGCTTACACCGGTTCATGGCTAACCGCCACTTACGGTCCGAATATCAACCCGAATCCAGATTTGAAATGGGAGAAGAATGAATCCTTGAACGTAGGTTTCGACTTCGGCTTGCTAGGTGGACGCCTAAATGGTACGATCGATTGGTATAGTCGTACGACTCGCGACTTGATCAGTAGCTACAATGCCCAACAGCCATCTTTGATCTACAACACGATCACCACCAACGTAGGCACGATGAGAAATAGAGGTATAGAATTAGCATTAAACGCAGAGGTCGTAAAGACTAAGGATTTCTCTTACACGGCTAATTTCACGTTCTCATACGAGAATAATAAATTGACATCTTTGTCTAACGACGTGTACAAATCTTCTTACGAGGATCAATATGACCTGCCCTCTCCGGGCAACCCGGGCAAGGCTTACCGCCTACAAGAAGGACAGCCGATCGCATCATTCTTCGGTTATGTATGCGATGGCATCAACCCGGACGGAACTTGGAATCTTCGCGACATAGACGGAAAGGAAGGTCTGTCTGACGCTGACCGTACCTTTATCGGTAACGGTTTGCCGAAATTCAAGGCTGGTTTGCAGAACACGTTTACCTATAAGAACTTTGACTTCAGCTTCTTCCTGCGCGGTATGTTTGATTATGACGTATTGAACGAGGGTGCTATTTATTTCGGAACGACTGTCAATATCGATCAGTCTGGCACAAACGTATATAAGGATGCCTTGAAGAACAAGGTAACAGAGCAACCATTGTTCTCTTCTTATTATCTAGAGAAAGGGAACTTCTTGAAGATCGATAACGTGACACTAGGTTATACATTCAACTTCAAAAATAATAAATATGTGCGCAACTTACGTATTTATGGTAATGTCACCAATCTTGCGACTATTACAGGATACTCAGGTTTAACCCCTGACGTAAACGTAACAGGACTACAAGCAGGTATAGAGAAGCGCGGATCTTATCCCACCACCCGTACCTTCACGTTTGGCGTTAATTTTGGATTCTAATTAAGTAACAATAGATTTAAGACAATACAATGAAAGCTTTAAAAAATATATGCGCAATTTCATTATTGCTGGGAGCTACCGCATTTACCTCTTGTACGGACCTGACAGAGGAAATACATAGCTCGGTAATCGCTGAAAATTATTACAACAATGCAGGCGAGGTAATGGCCGCCATGATGCGTCCATGGGGGCACTTCTGTGGAACCATGCAAGTAGCCCAATCGCCTTGGTCATGTAACGAGTTATCTTCCGACTGTGCCGCATGGCCTCAAAAAGGTCGCCACGGCTATGACAATGGAGACTGGATTCGCTTACACCGCCATCAATGGATTCCTACGGATGGTCAAGTAGTGGATGCTTGGAAAAAATTATTTGAAGGTATCGGATATGCTAACAACTTCCTTACAGATACAGAGAATATAGATTTTGAAGCACTCCAAGTTCCAATGTCTAAAGCACAAGCACAATCGGAGATGCGTGTATATCGCGCTTACTGTTATTGGTATGTGATGGATATGTTCGGTACGGCTCCAATTTGCGAGAAAATCGGTGAAATCAATCCTTCCTCCAAATCTCGCGCAGAGTTATTCGCTTGGATCGAAAAAGAGTTAAACGAGAGTATTCCTTCTTTGTCAGAGAGTAAAACAGAGACCTACGGACGTGTATCCAAATGGGGGGCTTACGCATTACTGGCTCGTCTCTATTTGAATGCGGAAATTTATACTGGACAAGCACGCTGGGATGATTGTATCGCTGCTTGCGATGAATTAGCTAAGGGAGGTTTCGCATTGGATAAGAAGTGGAACGACACTTTCCGTGCGGATAACGACAAGCGATCTACCGAGATTATCTGGTCAATCGTGTATGATGAAGTATATGCCAAAGGAATGGGCTGGTATCAACGTTGGTTGCATTACGCACACCAAACTGGCTGGGATTTGCAATCCGGTCCTTGGAACGGCTTGGTGACGCAACCTACCTTTTATGACTCATTCGCTGACAACGACTTGAGAAAAATTGAGGGTTTCTTGATCGGTAAGCAATATCCTCGCAAAGTAGATGAAAACGGTAATTACTACTACGACACGACCGCAGAGCCTTTGAAAGGTTCAGAGGAGTACAATGGGCAGGATTTGGTATTCGTAAACTACATTAAGTCCATGACCGAGGGCGAAGAAAACAGCGGTGCTCGCTCTATCAAGTATGAGATCCAACCGGGTACTACCGGCGATATGAACAACGACTGGGTGATGTTCCGTTATTCCGAGGTTATCTATAACAAAGCGGAGGCCTTGATGCGTAAGAACGGGGGCAAAGCAACGCAAGAAGTGGTAGATATGATCAACAGCGTTCGTCAACGTTCTTTCAAGGCAGAGGATTGGGAGAAAGCGAAATATACGACCGCTACTCTGACCATGGATGAGTTCTTGGCCGAAAAAGGTAGAGAGTTTGCTTTCGAAGGAATCCGCCGTACAGACTTGGTTCGTTTCAACAAGTTCGTAACCACTTCTTGGTGGGACAAGACTGCATCCAACGAACCAAAGCGTAATATCTTCCCTATTCCGCAAAGACAATTGGATGCTAACGCAAACTTATCTCCGAACGAGGCTAACTCATTGTTCTAAATATCAACTAAGTATAGTAGAAATCCATTATTAACAAATTAGCACTTGACAATGATAGAGGACTACTATACTTATTGATCTGAAAATATAAAAGGTTACCTTTGTCACTATCAAAGGTTATCCTTGGAACTATCAAAGGTGGCCTTTTATGTTTCATCCTTTTCTAACTAATTGATACGACATGATAAATCTCAAGAAATCGATGTGTTGCCTTTTTCTGGCAGCCAGCTCAACAGTAGCGATCGCACAGACTAATGTAGTTGATCTTGTAAACCCGATCATCGGGACAAATGGAATGGGACATACATTCCCGGGCGCTTGCGTACCCTTCGGACTCGTGCAACTCAGTCCGGATACGGATACCATACCGCACAACGTAGACGGTAAATACCAACCTCGCTCCTACGAGTATTGCGCCGGCTATCAACATAAGGATAGCAGCATCGTAGGTTTCAGCCACACCCACTTCAGCGGTACCGGCCACTCCGACCTAGGAGACATCTTGATTATGCCTACCACCGGAACGTTGAAGCTAAATCCCGGTACAGCCACGAATCCCGATGGCGGTTACCGTTCCCGCTTCTCGCATGACACCGAGATATCCCGTCCCGGATACTATGAGGTGATGCTCGCCGATTATGGCGTAAAGGCGCAACTAACCACTACCCAACGGGCCGGCATCCACAAATACACATACCCTACGAACAGTGAGAACCAACGCATTATCCTTGATATGATTCACGGGATCTATAACTATGACGGCAAAGTTCTTTGGACCAATATTCGCGTAGAGAACGATACGCTGGTAACCGGCTATCGTATTACAAACGGTTGGGCACGTACCAACTATACTTATTTCGCCATGTCTTTCTCCAAACCGATCACGCATTACGGATGCGAAGAGAAAGCGAAAGTTAATTATCGGGGCGGTTATGCCAAGTTCAATATGAAAGAGAACTTCCCGGATATCGGAGGACGTAAGATCGTCGCTTATTTTGATTTCGATCCGAAAATGTCTGATGAGTTGGAAGTGAAAGTCGCCCTTTCCGGAGTCAGCACCGAGGGAGCCTTAAAAAATCTACGTGCCGAGGCTTCCGGTGCGGACTTCAACCAATTAGCCGCCAAAGCCTCCGATACTTGGAATAAGGCGCTCTCCGTCATCGACGCGAAAGGAAGCGATGACCAATTGGCTATGCTTTACACCTCCTTGTATCACACGATGATCAATCCTTGCGTATACACAGACGTTGACGGTCAATACCGCGGACTCGACCATAATATCCATCAAGCGGACGGATTCACGAACTATACCGTATTCTCCGTATGGGATACGTATCGTGCCCTACATCCCCTGTTCAATATCATCAACCGACAAGTCAACACGGATATCGCCAAATCCATGTTGAAACATTGCGAGCAAAGCGTTCATCATGCCTTGCCGATCTGGAGCCATATGGCAAACGAGAACTGGTGCATGATCGGTTATCACTCCGTCTCTGTCTTGGCGGATGCTATCGCCAAAGGATTACCGATTGATAAAGACGCCGCGTTAAAAGCGATGATCAGCAGTTCTACGATTCCGTATTATGAGGGAACCAAAGAGTTTATGGAATTAGGTTATGTTCCTTTAGATCGCAACGGTAGCGCAGGCTCCTTGACTTTGGAGTATGCTTATGATGATTGGACAATCTATAATACAGCTTTATTAGCGGGAAACCGATCCGTGGCCGATACCTATAAAAAGCGTGCGTCCAATTACGCGAATGTATTCGATACCTCGATCGGATATGCCCGTCCCCGTTATACGAATGGTAAATTCAAAGAGGACTTCAGTTTGTTAAGCACGCACGGTGAAGGGTTTATCGAGGGAAATGCCTTGAATTATTCCTTCTATGTCCCTCAAGATGTCAATGGTATGATTCAGTTGAAGGGAGGCGAGCAAGCATTCATCACTAAAATGGATTCCTTATTCACGATGCATCTTCCTGATGAGTTCTTTGCCGAGACCGAAGACGTAACCAAAGAAGGATTACTAGGAGGTTATGTACACGGCAACGAACCCAGCCATCACATCCCATTCTTATACACATGGACCAGCCAGCCTTGGAAAACCCAATACTGGCAACGTGAGATCATGAATAAGATGTATCGCAACAATATCGACGGCCTTTGCGGTAACGACGACTGCGGCCAGATGTCCGCTTGGTATATCCTTTCCGCCATGGGATTCTATCCGGTTTGCCCGGGTACGGATCAATACGTATTAGGCGCTCCCTACCTTCCATATATGAAGGTTCGCTTGGAGAATGGTAAGACTTTCGAGGTAAAAGCCGATAAAGTCAGCGACAAGAACCGTTATGTAAAAGCGGTAAAGCTAAACGGGAAACCCTATACCAAAGGATACATCACGCAGGATGACATCTTGAACGGCGGAACGCTCACTTTCGAGATGACTTCCAGCCCGAACAAAAAGCGATTGTTCAACGGAGAGGATCGTCCTTATTCACTGACAGATTAGCCTATTTTCACCTAAAAACAGATGAGACTTATGAGATATAAACAATTAATCAGCGGTGCTTTCCTGCTGTGGACTTGCATCGCTTGCTCCGGCAAAAAGGAACAGGCGGCTACCGTAGCGGAAGCTCCCCCTACTCCTTGGGATAATTATTACATCGGAAAGATTGATTTCGAGAATCTTTCCCCCGAGGCTAAGGGCTCGGCGATCTATGCCGCCGTTATCCCTGATCCGGAAGCTTATATTACCAAGCACGCCCGCAAGGTCGTAGAAACGCTTTATTTCACTCCGGAAGATAGTATCCCGGGCATCGAGGAGATCCACTATACATTAAAGGAATACGACGGGGTATCCGCGAAAGACGGAGCGCCCCCTTCCATCAGTATCGTATACAGCACGAAATGGATCGAGAAAAGTTTTGCCAATAACGACACCGCGAAAGTGGATTACGAGACCCGTGGCGTATTATACCATGAGCTGACGCATGGTTTCCAATTGGAGCCTCAAGGCATAGGTAGCTATGGGACTAATAAGACTTTCTGGGCCATGATAGAAGGTGTGGCGGATGCCGTAAGATACCTAAACGGCGGTTTTACCTTGGAAGATCGTCCCAAAGGCGGCCATTATATGGATGGTTACCGCACGACAGGCTTCTTCCTCGCATGGCTTACGCAAACCAAAAACCCGGATTTCCTGCGGAAGTTCAACCGAAGCACATTAGAAGTTATTCCTTGGTCGTTCGATGGTGGCGTGAAATACGCGCTCGGCAATGATTACGACATAGACTCCTTATGGAAAGAATATATGGCAACGATGGGAGATGAAGCGTAGCCCCGGCAAAGGCTACGACCAACGGCGGTAACACTCAACAAGTTACCGCCGTTCTTTTATAGTATCACTCCCGACCTTCCGCCAATAGGCATTATAAGGTCGCAACAATACCCATCGTAAGCTCCTTATACTGCCCATCCTAACAACCTTACAATGGGCATTGTTACATTATTCCCCTAAAACACCTTCCTTATTTGCATTTCCGTAAACATATATCTACTTTTGCGAAAAAGTAAATATGGAACTTTATACCCGAATCCTGTTGCCGAAAGCACGATTCTCTTTCTCGTATGAGGACCGGGTCGTGATGATGGGCTCCTGCTTCGCCGAGAATATCGGGCGGAAGCTGGAAGAGAATAAGTTCTCCGTAGATATAAACCCATTCGGTACTCTGTATAACCCGGCTTCCGTAGCGGAAGGATTGAGGATGCTGCTACGCCCGGAGCGTTTCACTCCCGGCGATTTATTCCAGCATGAGGGCATATACCATAGTTTTACCCATCATAGCCGTTTCTCCGCTCCCTCGGAAGAAGAATGCCTAGGCCATATAAACAGCCGCTTATCCGAATCCTCCGATTTCCTGCGAAAAGCGACCCGGTTGGTAATCACGTTGGGAACCGCTTTCGTCTACCGCCTCAAGAGCGACGGGCGAATCGTGTCGAATTGCCATAAGCTACCGGAAAAGATGTTCGACCGGCAACGATTATCCACGCAAGAGATCGTCGAGGACTGGAAACCTCTGTTACTAGCCCTTTGGGAACAAAATCCCGCCTTGAAAATCTTATTTACCGTAAGTCCGATCCGCCACTGGAAAGACGGGGCGCACGAGAACCAACTCAGCAAAGCTACCCTATTGCTAGCCACGGACGCCTTACAGAAAGATTATCCCGACCGAATCGCCTACTTCCCCGCTTATGAGATCCTTATGGACGAGCTCCGGGATTATCGTTTCTATGCGGACGATATGCTCCATCCCTCCCCATTGGCCATTGATTATATTTGGCAACGTTTTATCGAAAATTTCTTATCCACAGACACTTCGGCAATCCTTAAAGAATGGGGTGATATTCAAAAAGCTATTAACCATAAGCCCTTTCAACCGGATAGCGAGGCCTATAAGCGGTTTATACTTCAAACTTTGTTAAAGATGGAACGAATTAGCGAGAAAATTCCTTCCTTTGATATCAGAAAAGAGATCGAAATAGTAAAGTCTAAACTAAAATAAAAGAATGGAATACGCAATTAAAGAAATAGCAAGAGTTATCGGTGCTAAAACAAACCAATTGCTTGACGATACGGTCAGTTTGCTGTTGACAGATAGCCGTCGTCTCTCCTTCCCGGAAAAAAGCCTCTTCTTCGCCTTGAAAACCAAGACGAACGACGGACATAGATATATACAGGAACTCTATAAACTTCGTGTTCGCAACTTCGTGGTAAGCGATATGCTACCGGAGTTCGAGAGCATGAAGGATGCGAACTTCCTGATCGTAAAAGATACGTTACGGGCTTTACAAAAGCTGGCCACCCACCACAGGAAGCAATTCAATATCCCCGTGATCGGCATCACCGGTAGCAACGGAAAGACGATCGTAAAGGAATTCCTCTATCAACTGTTGCATAACGAGTTCAACATCGTACGTTCGCCCCGGAGCTACAACTCCCAGTTGGGGGTTCCTCTCTCGGTATGGCAGATGAGCGAGAAAAATACACTGGGCATCTTCGAGGCCGGTATCTCACAACCGGACGAGATGGAACGCCTGCAACCCATTATCGCCCCCACGATCGGTATCATCACGAATATCGGGGAGGCTCATCAAGAGAATTTCCTCTCCTCCAATCAGAAATGTATGGAGAAGCTGACGCTTTTCAATGATTGCGAAGCCATTATTTATGATGGGGATGATTTATTTATCGCCAATTGTATCGAATCGGCTTGCCTTTCCCATAAAGCGATCGCATGGAGCCGTACGGACTCCGAGGCTCCTTTGTTTATCGAGTCTATCGATAAGAAAGAGTTTGAGACGATCATTCACTGTACTTTACTGGGCTTCAACCGGGTCGTTACCATTCCGTTCACGGACGACGCTTCTATCGAGAACGTGATCCATTGTATGGCGGTTATGCTTTACCTAAAACCCACCAGCGTAAACGACGTAACAAAATTCTTGCATCTTGAGCCGGTGGCTATGCGATTGGACGTAAAGCAAGGTATCAACAATTGCCTGTTGATAAATGATACCTATAACTCGGATATCAACTCCTTGGATATCGCGCTCGATTTCCAACAAAGCCGCCGGGTAGGCAAGCAATTAAAGAGCACTTTAATCCTCTCCGATATCCTTCAATCGGGTACCTTGCCGAAATCTCTATATAAGAAGGTCGCCGATTTGGTTCGCCGTAAGAAGATAGATCGTATCATCGGTATCGGCCGCGACTTAAAGGAATATGCTTCCGTCTTCGAGATCGAGAAGGAGTTTTACACAACCACCGAGGAATTTATCAAGTCTCCTTCCTTCAAGAAATTCAAGGATGAGTTGATCTTGATTAAAGGTTCCCGCCATTTCCATTTCGAGCAGATCTCCGAGTTGTTGGAGAAGAAAGTGCATGAGACGATCCTAGAGGTAAATCTGGACGCGATCGTACACAACTTCAATCAGTATCGTTCCAAGCTAAAGCCGGAGACTAAGATGGTTTGTATGGTAAAAGCTTTTGGTTATGGAGCCGGCTCTTACGAGTTGGCGAAGACCCTTCAAGAACATCGTTGCGACTATCTGGCCGTGGCGGTAGCCGACGAGGGAGCCGAATTGCGTAAAGAAGGCATCTCGATCCCCATTATCGTCATGAATCCGGAATTCAGCAGTTTCAATGTCTTGTTCGAGAACCATCTGGAACCGGAAGTCTATAGCTTCCGCCTATTGGATGCCATGATCCGGGAGACCGAGCGCAGAGGGATCACCTCTTACCCTATCCATATCAAGATCGATACCGGCATGCATCGCCTAGGGTTTCAACCGGAGGATGTCCCGGCGATCTGTGAACGCTTGATAGCGCAATCCGGGGTTATCGCCCGTTCGGTCTTCTCTCATTTAGCCGGAAGCGACTCGTACGTCTTCGATGATTTTACCCATCAACAATTGGATAAATTCACCAAAGCCGCAGGGGAACTAGAAAGCGGGTTAGAGTATAAGGTAATCAAACATATCCTAAACTCTGCGGGAATCGAGCGTTTCGCCGCTTATCAAATGGATATGGTACGTTTAGGTATCGGTTTATATGGAGTAAGCGCATCCGGACAAAAAGGCTTACGGAATGTCAGCACCTTGAAGACAACGATCTTACAAATACAAAACGTACCCGCAGGGGATTCGATCGGTTATAGCCGTATGAGTTATGTGAAACGTGATTCCCGGATCGCTATCATCCCGATCGGATACGCCGACGGACTGGATCGCCACTTCAGCAACGGAGGTGGGGAAGTCTTGATCAATGGACAACGCTGTCCGATTATCGGCAACATCTGCATGGACGCTTGCATGATCGACGTCACCGACACGCATGCGCAAGAAGGCGACGCCGTAATTATTTTCGGCGACGAACTACCGGTGAGCGAACTTTCGGATAAACTGAAAACAATCCCTTATGAGATATTAACCTCTATCTCGCCTCGGGTAAAGAGGGTTTATTTCCGGGAATAAGAAGTAGCCGCCAACAAAGAATGGCTCTACCTTGTTTTAATATCAAGGCACATATTCAAATGTCAGGCTATGATATTCATTTGCGTATGTTGCACATTTTGTGTATGTTTGTGCCGTAATTAATAAACAAGAGGTATGAGTCATAATTTATTGAAAGGCAAGAGAGGCATTATCTTCGGTGCTCTGAACGATATGTCTATCGCCTGGAAAGTGGCAGAAAGAGCCGTAGAGGAAGGTGCGACTATCACGTTAAGCAATACGCCTATCGCTGTTCGTATGGGTCAGGTAGATGCTTTGGCGGAGAAGTTGAATGCGCAGGTAATCCCGGCGGACGCAACCAGCGTAGAGGATCTGGAGACCGTATTTGCGAAGTCAGTGGAAATATTAGGTGGTAAAATAGATTTCGTTTTACATTCTATCGGTATGAGTCCGAACGTACGCAAGAAACGTACGTACGATGATCTGGACTATGGAATGCTGGAAAAGACGTTGGATATCTCCGCTATTTCTTTCCACAAGATGCTACAGGTAGCTAAGAAACAAGACGCTATCGCCGAGAATGGTTCCGTAGTGGCATTAAGTTATGTGGCCGCCCAGCGCACGTTCTTCGGATACAACGATATGGCGGACGCTAAGAGCCTGTTGGAATCTATCGCCCGTAGTTTCGGTTACATCTATGGCCGTGAGAAAGGCGTACGTGTGAACACGATCTCCCAATCCCCGACAATGACAACCGCAGGTAGTGGCGTGAAGGGAATGGAACACTTGATGGACTTTTCTAACAAAATGAGTCCACTGGGTAACGCCAACGCTGACGAATGCGCGGACTATTGCGTAATGATGTTCTCCGACTTTACCCGCAAGGTAACGATGCAGAACCTATACCACGATGGTGGTTTCTCAAGCATGGGTATGAGCCTCCGGGCCATGAACCAATATAGTAAAGGATTAGAGGAATATACAGACGAGAACGGACACATTATCTACGGCTAATATGTTAGTGAGAATCTATCCGGAGAATCCGAATCAAAAAGAAATAGACAAGGTCGTCAAAGTCCTGCAGGACGGCGGCCTTGTCGTTTATCCTACCGACACGGTTTACGCGATCGGTTGCGATGCGTTAAACGTGCGTGCGGTAGAGAAAATATGTCAGATGAAAGGAGTTAATCCACAGAAAAGCAACCTGTCTATCATCTGCTACGACCTGTCTAATCTTAGTGAATACGCCAAGGTAAGCAACGCCGCTTTCAAACTGATGAAGAAACATCTGCCCGGTCCTTTCACCTTTATCTTACCCACCAGCAGCGAGCTTCCAAAGATTTACAAGAACCGGAAAGAAGTCGGAATCCGTGTACCGGACAATAACATTACCCGTACATTGGTACAATCCTTGGGAAATCCAATCCTAACCATGTCCATCCGTGACGAGGATGAGGTGATCGAATATACGACAGATCCGGAATTGATACACGAGAAATACGAGCATCAAGTGGATATCGTAATCGATGGCGGTTTCGGAGGATTGGAAGCCTCTACGGTTATAGATTGCACGACGGATAATTTCGAGATCGTACGTCAAGGCAAAGGAGAATTGTAGCTATCCACCACGATTTGTATTCGCTCCTCCGGCAGATTAGCAGGGAACTCCAAGCTTATTTCTTGTTGGTCACCCGGCATTAGCGTAATATAGTTATCCGAATAATGTACCGGTAAGATTCGTTTGCCTGTCTCCTTATCAAAGACCTTGATACGGTTGAAGAACGAGATCTGCGAATCAGCGCTCAGACGGACTGTACCTACGAAATTCGAGCCTTCCTTCTTGATCTCGGTCTTGATATCCGGTCTTGACTTCGGAAGTTGAGATAAGCTGGTGTAGTCTTTCGGCTCGGTTGTCAGCCAATAAATATTGGGAACGTCCGCATTCAAAGCCAGCCGTAAGAAATAAGCGCCTTGGATCCCTTCCGGAACGGGGATATCCAATAATTCCTGTACCGTATTCGCCTTGGAGCTCGCTCTCGTCTCTTTCTCCCAAAGCAGTTTGCCTTCCAGATTATAAATACGGGCTATAATCGATAAATCCGTATAATCTTTCAGGGTCGTATTCAACAATCCCGCCTTACGGGTTACCGGGTTATAATAGGCATGTAAAGGTTCACAGCCTTTCCGGGTTCCGTACAAGGAAGCATTTACATCGAGAGACCAATCATACATTTGCCCCCGCAAGGATGTCCATGGATTCTGGGTTTTCCAGATCAAGATACCCGTATACCAATCCCACATATGAGAGGCCCAGCCTTCCATAAAACTACGATATTGGTCATAATTCACGACTTGGGCATACTTACAATAGGTCTCGATATCTTTCACCTCCCCATATCGCTCCAGATGATCGCCATAGCCCAGATCCTTATGATAGCGCCACGTATAATTACGAGTAAAACCTTTCCTTGGGAAACCGGCCAAATCCTGTTCCGTCATCATCTCCCGCATACTCTCGACCTCCGGGGAACCAACCGATCCGGCTTCCGGATTAAACGGATGCGAACGGAAGCTAAAGAACCATTCCGGCTCTTGTATACCGTAAGGACCATCCCCATTATCCCCCAAATAATTCCGGGTAAACAACGTATCTGTAGAGAAACTCACGAAAAGACGTTCCGGATCTAACCGGGGGAAAACCTCCTTTCTCAAACATTGATCGATATCTTTCGCTAAAGGCCATTCATTCGCCCCACACCAGAAACAAAGACTCGGATGGTTACGGATCATTTTCACTTGATCTTCCACGGAGGCGATAAATAAATCATGATTATCGGGATATTCCCAACGACGCTCTCGGGAATCCATCTTGGTCGGGTCCTCCCAAGCGCCATTGCAATCACCACTGCCCCACAGATCTTGAAAGACTAAGATACCGAACTCATCACAGGCGTTATAGAATTCCGGCCGTTCCACCAACGCACCTCCCCATACACGGATCATACGCAGATTCATTTCCGCATGGAAACGTACCTCATCTCGATAACGTTCCGGAGAAAGACGAAGCAGCCAATCGGAATTAATATAGTTACCACCCGTGACGTATATTTTCTGTCCGTTCACGAAGAAACGGCGTCCCCCGTTATCCGGGCATTTATCGGAAGTAATCTCCCGAATACCGTAACGCAACCGTTCACGGTCACTCACTTGATTCCCGATCTCAAAAGAGAAGTTCATATCATATAAAGGCTGCTCACCGATACCGTTAGGCCACCATAAACGAGGATTCTTTACCGCTAAAGGATTCAAGGATACCGTTTTCTTCTCGAATGGCGATAAAGTAACCGGCTGGGTTAAGCGGGTTCCGTTCGTCTCACAAACCAATAGTCCTTTTAAGGAAGTGCTCCCGGTATTCTCTAGCTCGACAGAAGTATTCACAAAAGCCTCCCTTTGAGTTTTCGTTTCCGGATCACGTACGCCGGGTACCTTGGTCACGACATAAGGAGAAGAGAGGCATACCGGCCCGGTTGTCGTAATAGAGACCTCATCCCAAATACCCGTATTCCGGTCACGTACCGGTTGTATCCAGTCCCAGCCCGGCGTATATTGCATCGTATTATTCCGGGCGATCTGCCCATCGCCACCTTGTCCGCCATTCGGATTTCCGGCATGTGTAGGTGGATAAACCAATACCGCTAATACATTGGGGGCATCCGTACGAAGATAAGGGGTTATATTAAAAGTCTTCCTCAAGAACATGCCCTCATGGGTATTTCGATTGATCCGCTTACCATTTAAAAAGATTTCCGCCTTATAATTAATGCCCCGGAAATTTAACCAGACATTACGTCCCTCTGGTAAATTATTGATAGTAAACTGACGAGTAAACCAATAAGTATAGAAATCATTGCCGACCTCATGTATATCGGGTATCAGATTGTTATTCAAGCCGAACTCGGGAGCCGGATACATATGGTTCTCCAAAAGTGTAGTCAATACCGTGCCTGGCACACGGGCTGGTAACCATCCTGTTTTATCCAAAGGCGCTGCGCTCAACCGGTTCCCATCCATTTTCACTTCATTCGCTTTCCGGGCATACCAATCTGAGTGAATCAAGGTTTTCTCTCCCGGCTCAGGGATCGCCAACTTATTTGTTTCTTGAGCGAGTAGCGGGGTTATCCAGCAAACCAAACTCAGCCAGCACAATACATAAACACACTTGTTTCTCATAACACATTACATTTAGTACCTCAAAAATACAACAAAAAAGAGGATATACCACCAAATGGAATACCCTCTCTTTTACGTTATATTACTTTTTCTAACTTGCGGTAAAAAGCATCCTCAAATCCTAGAAATTCTTACCGGTATCCCACCACAGGCGAGTTCCTTCATTATCCGGTCCATTCAATAAGCCTCTGGCCTTCTCAACCTCAGCAGCATTCGTGTTACGGTCATTACGCGGGAAACGTAGACGCTTAACGAATTCGCCATTGGCGATACCACCATCAACCGTAGCGCTGAAATTATTTGCTACAGGGAATAGTTTCGGATAACCTGTACGACGGAACTCACTCCATGCTTCCTGACCTTCCGGATACATCGCCAGCCATTTTTGATTAATGATTTTATGAAGTTTCTCTTCTTTAGAAGCACCTTCATCCCATTTTACCGTGCATTTATCAAGTCCCTCAATATTATTTTGCGGATTAAATGGATCCACATGATTAGCGGCTACACTCTTATCATCTGCAATATAAGCGGCATAATCTACGGCAGAGATCCCATACTCATCAAAAGAAACCTTAATACCTTGCTCATATAAATCTTTTGCGGTACCACCCATATTCCAGCCACGCAAAGCCCCCTCTGCGCGCAAGAAATATGCCTCAGCAACTTTCATCCATGGCAATGCGTTGGTTATCTGTTCGCCATTACCATTCTGATCTGTATTCTTACTGATAGAAGGCATATTTATCGTAGAATACATCACATAGTTAGATTTATCCGGAATAATAATCCCCTGACGAATACCAATATAATTACCTATATTATTAGTGGCCTTTCCACTTCCATCCTTAATATCAGCAGGAGCTCCTTTTTCTTGGAACCAACCAACTGGTCTTACATATTTAGGCAAACGAGGATCGTTATAACCTTGAAGTAAAGAAACCAAAGAAGCTCCTACACGAATATCACCATAGGCATAATTAATCTCCTGTAGCGGATTCTGTAAAGACGCATCAATTACCTCAACATCATTATTCCCAGCGACCAATACCCCGTATTTATGATTCACCGCAGCCTCCGCAGTCCTCTTTGCCAATTCCGGCTCAACCATGGAAATACGCATGGCCAGACGTAAACGTAATGTATTAGCAAAACGGATCCATTGCTTATGATCCGAACCACAAACAATATCAAACTTTTGTAAGCGCTCGGAAGAGGCTTTTCCCTCATCCACAAAAGTAGTCAATGCATCTACACTCTCATTTAGCTCTTGAATGAATGTCTCATACAATGTCTTCAAATCATCATAGGGAACACTAGACCCTCCTTTCATCGCTTGAGAATAAGGTAACGGGCCATAGATATCCGCAACACGATGCATAGCCTCCACACGAATAATCTTTGCAATAGATGTAAAATCTGGCTCTTGCGTAGACTCCAATATTACACTGATAGGCTTCATCACATATAACTCCCCAGCTTTGAACGCAGTCTCATTCCAACCTTCATTCATCGCATATGTAGAGTTATTATTATTGCCTCCGAAAGGGGTTGGATTCGCCATATAACCGGAATAAAGATCCGCATTCAAGTTCTGTTGCAACTGATACTCATAATTCCTATTCTGGAAATTCAGATAAACCGACGTGATAGGCTGAGAGAAACGAGCCTCCAAAGCCACTTCCTCAGCCGGTATACCATTAGGATCCGTATTGATACTTTCAAAATCGCTAGTACAAGCTGTAAATCCCACCGTGGCTACCATCGCACACAATGGCAACGTATTCTTTACTTGTTTAAATATATTCTTTTTCATAATTAACAACTTTATTAGAATGTAACTTTTAGGTTAATACCATAGCTGCGTGACGCAGGCATACCAAATGAATCAAAACCTTGCCATCCATTAGCCGTAGATACAGACAAAGCCGGATCAAATGGAGAATCTTTATAGAAGAAGAATAAATTACGAGCTACAAATGATAAATTCAAGTTCTTGGAAGCACCCAGCAAATTACGGAAGGTATAGCCAAGAGAAAGTTCACGCAAACGGATATTCGTAGCTGAATAAACATATTCGCCAACAGCCTTATCCTTACCGGCTGTCGCCTCATAGAACTTTTGCGCATCCATCATGGTGCCATCCCCTAAATCAACGCCACCATTATCACGTGCGTCGGCGGTTACCTCTGTTACGCCAAAGCTATCCAAATAGCTCTGAGTCATACTTACTACATTACCACCAAAAGAACCATCAATTAAGAAATATAAATTGAAATCTTTATAAGTAATAGTATTGCCAAAGCCCATATGCCAATCAGAATTCACATTTCCTAGATATTCTTCCTCGCCCAATACAGGAGCGCCTCCATTCGTAACGATCATCCCATTCTCACGTTTCAAGCTCTTACCATAGATATCACCAAATGAACCTCCTTCTTTCAACATAAAACGGACTCCGGCTCCAGAACCTAGCTGCACACCGTCTTTCAATTTATCAGATAACTCCTTGATCTTATTATCGTTGTAAGAAATATTAAACTCTGGTTTCCAGCTCCAATCACTGTTGAAATCCCAACGATAGCTGATTGAAGACTCAAAACCGGTATTCTGAATATTACCCGCATTGATATAGTAGCTCTCATAACCAGAGGCTAGAGGCGCATCTATAGAGAAGTACTGATTCTTATTATTGGTCTTATAATATGTGATATCGAAATTCAAGCGGCTATCAAACATCGCCAAATCCAAACCGAATTCCATTGAATGCATCTTCTCCGGCTTCATTTCCGTAAACGGCTGTTTTGTATTAGGCTCCAATTGACCTAAGTTGTAATGATCCATTGGATGAGTAATATACGCCTCAACATCATTACCTACAACAGAATAGGAACCGCGCACCTTCAGCAAATTAATTTTCTCAGACATCGGGATCATTTCATTCAATAAAAGAGTTAAACCTACCGACGGATAGAAATAAGAGAAGTTATTCGTATAGGCCAAAGAAGAAGCCCAATCATTACGTCCTGTTACATCCAAATAAATCATGCCATTATAACCAAACTGAACCGTTCCGAATACAGAGTTCAAACGTTTTTTCGGATTCGTAGTCTTTTGGTTACCATTGCCCCCGATATTTTCTGGCAAGAATACGTTCGGTAAGACCAAGCCCAATTTATCGCTATCCAAGATCATGTTCTGTACTTGCGTCTGCATAAAACTAGTACCAACAGAAGCATTCAACTCCCATTTCTCATTCCAAGTCTTATTGAAATTTGCCATCAAGTCTCCATAGAATTGCTTAGCGTCAAAACGCTCTTGACGATACCGTCCATTACCTTTCGGAGCCCAAGCCTCATAAGTCGTGGCATGCCATTTACGCTCAAAACGGTCGAATGTATTATCCACGCTCAAACGGCCTTGGATATTCAGCCAGTCCGTCACTTTCAGTTTCCCCGTAATAGAGGCCATGATACGATCACGTTTTTCTTTTGATTTAATACGGTTCAACACCCAGTAAGGGTTAGCCGTGAAATCATCCAATGATGTGTACCAGTTCTGCGCATTCAAGTTACGGGCTCCGTCATACACCTCGAAGTTTTCTTTATAGTCCTGCCAATTGCCATTTACCGGAAATGTATAAGCGCCTGTCAATGGATTAATATAAGTACCACCATGAGGACGGTTAGTCGCTTTCTGAGTAATATAAGACAGAGAAGCATCTAAAGTCAAACGATCCTTAAATAATTTGAAAGTCTCACGAGCGGTCATATTATGACGTTGAAAATCATTAGTCGGTAACATACCCAAAGCTGTAGTATTCGCATAGGACATAAAGCTTTGAACTCTCTCTGTACCACCGTTGATAGTTATAGAGTTAATATATGTAGATCCCGTACGGAAAAAGTCGTTCAAACGATCCTTAGCTTCTGAATCATTGTCATTAATTCTTTCACCCCAGCTTTTAGCACTCAATTGATCTCCATTCTTAATAGCACCATATCGACCTTGCAATTTAGGAGCGGCCAGCGGAGTCTCTATCGTAATATTAGAAGAAAAATCTACACGAGCGGCACCATCTCGTCCTCTTTTCGTCGTGATCATGATCACACCATTGGCGGCCATACTACCATACAGAGCAGCAGCGGAAGCTCCTTTCAAAACGTTCATGCTAGCAATATCATCCGGATTCAAGTTACCCAGAGCGTCACCGCCATCACGACCTTCATACTCACCTTCCAGCTGAGTCGTTTTCGGGTTATTCATCGGAATGCCATCAACAACGATAAGAGGTTGGTTATTTCCAAATGCGGATTTATTACCACGAAGTATGATCTTAGAAGAACCACCGGCACCTGTCGCATTAGGAGTGATTACCAAACCGGCGGCCTTTCCTTGCAACGAATTGATCATATTGGCATCCTTCGCGCGCGTCAACTCTTGGTTGCTAACCTGTTGGGTAGCATAGGTCAAGGATTTTGCCTTGCGTTGGATACCCATAGCTGTCACGACTACTTCGTCGATTTTCTGGGAGTCGGAAACCATGTCTACATTAATAACCGTACGTCCATTTAGAGGTTCCTCAAGAGTAGACATACCTAAATAAGAGAATTGGAGAGTCGCGTTATCTCCTACTTCCAATGTATAGTTACCGTCCAAATCGGTAACCGTACCATTTGTTGTACCTTTCTCTACAACATTACAGCCAATCAACGGCATGTTAGCGTCCTTATCCATAACGACGCCACTCACTTTCTTCTGTGCCCATAGCACAGTTGTACATGTTCCTATACAGAACAGCACAAACAATAATAAGCTCTTCCTCATAAAGCTAGATTGTTTAGGCAAGTTAATAAATTTAAAACCATTCATATTTTGTTTAAAACTAAGCTATCTAATTTTACATAATTATAACAACTTAGTCTTGTTAGAACTACGTTGTTTTTTGTCTTACGTAGAGCAAATATATATAAAACTTCTATAAAAACAAGTGAATATTCCAAAAACAATAGACCATTCTTGATGTTTTAAGGTGTTTGCGATAACACTTAGATATTTCTTCCCCCTCTATCTTTGACACAACAGTTGTTAAATCAAATTAGTTCTAACAAAACTAATGAAAAATACACTTAATACAATATTCCGTAAATTCATGTTTCTTTATACATTTTACCCATATAGGCGATATACAAAATAATGTAGTGGCAATGAACTGGCCAATATCTAGCAAGCCCTTTGAGAAGGAGGGATGTCACCTAAATACTAAGGAAAAAATGTACAGGTTACTTTATTATGTTTATTCGAGAACAGCCTCGCAAGGTATAGTAAACCAAAAAGTGGAACCAACTCCTTCCACGGAATCGGCACCAACGGCCCCACCTTGCGCTTCAACCAAGGCCTTGCAAATAGAAAGTCCCAATCCTGTACCTTGGGCAAAATCATTCAATTTCTCAAAACGGTTGAACAACCGCTTCTTCTTATCTTCATCTATGCCGATGCCCGTATCGCTCACATAACCTCTGATACAGCCTTCTACATATTCGTAACCCATTACGATCTGTCCAGCTTCGGTAAACTTTATGGCGTTAATCATATAATTTGTAAATACTTGGATCAATCTATTCTTATCCAATCGAACCACGCAGTAGCGATAAGGGCTTACCACCTTAAAGATGACATTCGGATTGGTGACCCGTGGGCGCATAGTATGTTCTAATTCTTCTAAACAGGCCGCTAAATCAAACTCCTTATTCTTAAAGCCCGTGAAGCCTGCTTCTATCTTCGACAAATCCAACACATCATTAATCAATCTCAGCAGTTGCTCATTATTGGATCGCACGATCTCGAGAAAATGCGACTTTTCCTCCTCATCCTCCGTCTCTATGGCCAATTCCGAAAATCCAATGATGGCATTCAGAGGAGTACGAATCTCATGGCTCATGTTCGCAAGGAAAGCGGACTTGAGCTTATCGGATAGCTCCGCTTTCTCTTTTGCGGCCTTCAACTCTATATTCTCACGAAGCTTCGTTATATTATTCGCAATCCCTAGGATAACGGTATTACCATCGAGAGTCTTAATAATCGACTTCGTCACATGCCAATATTCTTTTACTCCATTAATTACCGGAGAACTTTCGTAAGAGACGACCGTCTCTCCTGCCACCAAACGTAAATCATATATATGATATTGCTCCGCAAATTCCTTTTCAAAAATCTCGAAATCCGTATGCCCTATCACTTCAAGCTGCTCCCTGCCAGCTATCTCGCAAAACGCCTTGTTCGCCCTTAAATATCGGAACTCATCGTTAGTTTCCTTTATATACATGCCTCCCGGCATTTTCTCTATAAGCTCATTCAATATTTGATTTGACAACAAGGCCTCTTCCCTCGCCCGATTCAATTCCAAGTACAGTTTCTTATGCTCTGATATATCATCCAGCTTAAGCAAAGCCCCCAAGACCTTACCGTCATCATCACACACGGGCATAGTAACAAAATTCACAAAAGTATCGTCACCATACTTAAACTCATCTCTTTGTATCTTATTCAACGAGATCGCTTTCTTTACCGGACAACGGCTAGAGCCTGTGCACTTACCACCCAACATCCTGTTACAATAATCGCCCGGCTGATGAGAGTTAGCTCCCATTTTCTTCACTAAGGAAGCAAACTCATCAAGATTAGACCATTTAATCATACAATCCGAGGACATATAGACCAACCCCGAATTAATATTCTTGAGGATAAGGCTATTGATCTTATTCTGTTGCATCAATTGCTCATTCAGCTCCGCCCACTCACTAAGATCCCTGCGTATGCCGGTATATTTGATTATCCGTCCTTTCTCATCCTTGACGGCAACGCCATCCAGCACAATCTGCTTGACACCTTCCATATCCGGAGACTGGAACCGAATCGCAAGATGAATGATATCCAACTCTAAATTATCCGCCTTCACGAACACGTCTTTCACCTTTTGCCGATCCTCCGGATGTACGTATCGCAGATAGGTTTCTTGGCTAATATCCGCATAAGGGATAATACTATCTCCCGAATACACGTTCAGCACACGCCTATCAAGATCATACTCCCAAAGTATGATATTACATATTCTATTTACAAGTTCTGTCTTTAAGTTGTATTCTTCCAACTCCAACTCACGCCGTTTGATATAAGACACATCGTTCATGACTACCACGTAACCCATCAATGCCATCTCCTCATCCATCATTGGAGACACCTTGAGCTCCAGATGAATGTATCCACGCTTTGAGGTTGGATAGTAATTACAGCTCCTCACCACATCAAAATCGTAAACTATATTTCGTTGGATAGATTCACCTTTCGATAGCAGCTCAAGATCCTGGATCGTGAAGTTTGGATTATTAAACAATGTCACGCCAGCCCCAATAAAATCCTCCTTTTGCTCAATACCAAAGATTTCCATGTCATAGGAATTGCAGTCGATCAAGTGCCCATCCTTATCATACACTTCGACCCCAACAGGTGCCATCTCATACACCATCTCTAATAGTTTGAACTTGTTTTCCAATTGCGCTTCGATCTTTTTCTAAAAAGTTACAACACCGTTTTATTATGCACATTAGCATAATGCTCGCAAAAGCGAATACATTACAAAAGTAAGCATTAATTCTAATTTCTTCCACAAATATTCAATGATTTGCACAGATTATCTCTACATTTGCGATATATATATTAATGTATTGACTATGAACTGGACCCAGCTATTATCCGGCAAGCGTTTCGGGATGGAAGAGTATCACGAGCGGAAACATGAGAGAACTGATTTCCAGCGTGACTATGACCGTTTGATTTTCTCATCCCCTTTCCGAAGACTACAAAACAAGACACAGGTGTTCCCCCTGCCGGGAAGTATCTTTGTACATAACCGACTTACACATAGTCTGGAAGTATCATGCGTAGGACGTTCATTGGGTAATAACGTAGCGAAAGGACTTATGCAAAAATATCCGGACGGCAGTATCAACTTCCCAGAGATAGGTTCCATCGTATCAGCCGCTTGCCTTGCCCATGATATGGGAAACCCTCCATTCGGGCATTCCGGAGAGAGAGCGATCTCCGCTTACTTCTCCGAAGGGAATGGGCGAAAACTAGAAGAGAAAGTACGGAAGGAACGGGGACGCTGGGAAGACTTCGTCCATTTTGAAGGTAACGCAAACGCCATGCGGTTGCTGACCCATCAGTTCATTGGGCGCAGGAAAGGGGGATTTGCCTTAACATATAGCACATTAGCCTCTATCATCAAATATCCTTACGCATCCATCTATTCAGGAAAGAAAGGGAAATTCGGCTTTTTCCAATCGGAGGAGGGAAGTTATCTGCAAATCGCCCAAGAGCTAGGGATCGGACATAGCCCGGAAGCCCCGGACAAATTTCTTCGTTACCCGTTAGTTTACTTAGTAGAGGCGGCAGACGATATCTGCTATCAAATTATGGATATAGAAGATGCTTGCAAACTACATATCCTGACCACCGAAGAGGCCATACAACTATTATTGGGATTTTTCGAAGGAGAGCGGTTGGAGCATATCCGCAAGGTCATGCATATGGTAGACGATACCAATGAGCAAATCGCCTATCTGCGTTCTTGTATTATCGGGCTATTAGTGGATGAATGTTCCCGTGTCTTTTTAGAGAACGAGGAAAGCATCCTCAATGGTACCTACAGCACTCCGTTAATCAGTAACATATGCGATCAAGCCAAGCAGGCTTACGCTAATTGCTCGGCTACAGCATACAAGAAAATATATAAGGCAAAAGAAGTGCTCGACATTGAATTAGCCGGTTATCATATTTTCAGCCATCTGATCGACAGCTTGACCGAGGCCGTGATGAACCAAGAGCATGCTTACAGCAAACTACTCTTACAACGGATACCGGAGCAATATGACACGAACGCTCCTACTACATATGGCAAGATACAATGCGTACTCGATTATATCTCCGGCATGACCGATGTATATGCGCTCGATCTATACCGTAAAATCACCGGTATGAGCCTGCCGGCCGTTTGATGTTGTAATAAAGTGTTAGAATTCTTCCCGGTACTTGCTTTCCATGCGATCATCCAAGATACTTAGATAGCTTTTATAGCGGGACTCGCTGATTAGCCCATCGTTAACGGCTTGAATGACGGCGCAGCCCGGTTCATGACGGTGCGTGCAGTTATTGAAACGGCATTCTTCCGAGTATTTAAACAACTCCCGGAAATAATGGGAGATCTCAGCGTCCGCCATCTCGATCGTTCCAAATCCTTTGATACCCGGAGTATCGATCAAATAGCCTCCCCCGGGAAGAGAAATCATCTCGGAAAAGGTGGTCGTATGCATTCCTTTGTTATGATATTCGGAGATATCACCGGTACGGAGATTCACCCCCGGCACCAGTTTATTGATAATCGTGGATTTTCCGACACCCGAATGACCGGACAAAAGCGTAATCTTATCTTTTAGATCCGCTTTCAAGGCATCCAAACCTTCCTCGGTCCGGGCACATAGCGTCGAACAGGGATAACCAATCGAGGTATACAACTCGATTAAATTCTCCAACGCTCTTTGATCCTCATTATTATAACGATCAATCTTATTGAAAACTAATTTAACGGGGACACGATAAGCCTCGGCTGTCGCCAAGAAGCGATCGATAAATATCGTTGTTGTTATAGGATAATTCACTGTAACGATCAGCATCGCCTGATCCAAATTTGCGGCGATAATATGCGATTGCTTCGATAAGTTAGAGGCACGACGGATGATATAATTCTTACGCTCCTCGATCTCTGTAATAAAAGCGGTTCCTTCTTTATTAATATCGATTACGACACGGTCTCCTACCGCGACCGGATTGGTACTCTTTATGTCTTTCAGACGAAAGTTACCCTTGATCTTACTCTCTATATCTCGCCCGTCTTCCGTACGGACCGTATACCAACTACCTGTGTTTTTTATTACCAGTCCCCTCATGAGAATTGAAAATTGAAAATTGAAAATTGAGAATTGGAATAAGGACTCAATGGGGTTCCTTAATTCTCAATTCTCAAGTTTCAACTTTCAATTATTTAAACGGTCATTACTTCTTTTTCTTTAGCGGCGTAAAGCTCATCGATCTTTTTGATAAACTTATCATGGATTTTCTGAACCTCTGCCTCGGCGTCTTTCTCTACGTCCTCGGGAACCCCGTCAGACTTGATGCTTTTCTTCAAAGCCTCAATAGCGTCACGACGAGCGTTACGAACGCTGATCTTCGCATTCTCCGCCTCCTGCTTACATTGTTTCACCAATTGACGGCGACGCTCCTCAGTCAACGGAGGAATACCTAAGCGGATCACCTCACCGTTATTCTCCGGCGTGATACCTAACTCAGAATCCAGAATACCTTTCTCAATATCGCGGATGATCTTCTTCTCCCACGGAGTGATCATGATAGTCCGTGCGTCCGGAACCGTCACCGTAGCCACGTTAGTAAGAGGAACAGGCGCCCCATAATACATTACCTTCACACAATCGAGGATTTTCGGATTAGCCTTACCAGCCCGAATGTGAGACAATTGCTCGTCCAGATACTCAATGGCGAACGTCATCTTCTCTTCCCCTGCTTTGATCAATTGTTTCGTATCTATCATAAATATACGTTTTTTGTTTGCGAATCTTTTAATTAACAAAAGTAATAAAGATTTCCAACTTCGCAAACATATAATTAAAATACTCCCTAACAAAAGATTTATAGTACCATATAAAAGCTTATCGCCCTCACTGTTTACTTAACTTAGGCGTAAAGAATAGTAAGTAGGCTACGCCCACGCACAACACCAGCACCGCTCCTACTTGAGAAGCCAACATATCGGATGCCACGCCCATAAAGATCGGGAAGATCGTGCCGCCAAACAGTCCCATAATCATCAAACCGGACACCTCATTCTGCTTATTCGGCATAGAAAGCAGGGCTTGGGCGAAAATAATGGAGAAGACGTTCGAGTTTCCAAAGCCGATCAAGGCGATACAAGCATAGATGATCTCTTTCGAATGAAATAGCAGCAAACCGATCATCGCCAATAACATCAAGAAAACACTAAAGGCGAAGAATCCTTTCGGAGAGACTTTTCGCAAGATAAAAGCCCCGGAGAAGCATCCCGCCGTACGGAAGATGAAATAGAGGCTCGTGGCGAAGCCTGCGTCGGCCAACGTCATGCCCAGACGTTCCATCAAGATCTTCGGGGCGGTCGTATTCGTCCCTACGTCGATCCCCACATGGCACATGATACCGATAAAGCAAAGCAGGATAAAAGGCTTGCCCAGCAAAGCCAGACATTCGCCAAAGGTGGAGGGCTGCCCCTCCTCTTTGGTCTCATGGATAGTGGTAGCTCCCAATAGCAGGATAGCGATCACGGCGACCACCATATAGACCGGAAACAAGACACGCCAACCGAGTCCCATCGACGGTATCGCTTGGGTAGCGCCCCACATAGCGATATAAGGCGCCAAGAAGGAGGCGATCGCCTTCACGAACTGACCGAATGTCAAAGAACTAGCTAGTTTATCCCCGCTTACGATATTCGATAATAACGGGTTCAAGGAAGTCTGCATCAAAGCGTTGCCGATACCCAACAGGGAGAAGGATATCAACATGACCATATACGCGTCGTCGAAGATCGGGATCACCAGTGAAAGAAACGTTACGATCAAGCTCAATAACACGGTCTTTTTCCGCCCGATACGGTTCATCAACATTCCCGTCGGGACGGAGAAGATCAAGAACCAGAAGAACACGAGCGACGGGAAGATATTCGCCTCCGAATCACTCAAGCCTAAATCCGCTTTCAGGTAATTAGAGGCGATTCCCACTAAATCCACGAATCCCATGGCGAAGAACGCCAACATCACGGGCATCAATTTCAACGATGAAACCTTTTCTTTCATGGCTTACAAGTTTTTAGGATAAGCGGGCCACGCACCACTTTGGGTACAAACATACGCAGCTACTTTCACCGCTTTCTCATGCGCCTCAGACAAAGATCTTCCCTTCAGTATAGAAGATACAAAAGCCCCGGAGAAAGAATCGCCGGCACCTACCGTATCCGCTACTTTCACTTGCGGTGTCAGAATAGAAGATACCTCCGTCTCCGAATAGATCATGCTATATTCCGCGCCAGCGGTAAGAACTAAATAACGAAGATCATATTTCTTCATAAGCCCAAGGCAGATCTCCTCTATCGTGCCTTCCAGACCAAACATCGGGCGAAGCATTTCCAATTCTTCATCATTGATCTTGAATACGTTCGCCAATTCGAGCAACGATTCGATCAATTCCTTCGAATAGAAATGCTGACGGATATTGATATCGAAAAAGCGCAAGGCATGACTAGGCATATAAGAAAGTAAGGTACGAAGCGTCTCACGAGATTCCGCGGCACGTTGCGCCAATGTTCCGAAGCATACGGCGTCCGCACGTTTCATCAAATCAATAGACGCTTGGGTAAGAGGGATATGATCCCATGCCACACCTTCGATGATCGTATAGGAAGGGATGCCGTTCTTTAGCTCTACCATCACGCTTCCGGTCGGATATTCCACCGTACTGATATAATTACTATCGATACCGTTCTTATCCAATTCCTGAATAATCTCGGTTCCGAACACGTCGTTGCCCACGGCACTGATCGCATAACCTTCCGCTCCTAATTGGGTAGCGTGATACACAAAATTAATCGGCGCTCCACCGGCTTTCTTCACTTCCGGGAAAACATCCCACAATAATTCACCAATGCCTACTACTACAGGTTTACTCTTTTCCATGATATATTTTGTTTTTAATTATTTGAAGGGATAAATGGTTAATGACGTAACCGTGAACGCTCCTCCCTTCGCATTGAAGCTAATGCGATTATACGGCTCTTCCGGGAAGACTAGGTTGGTCATGACAAACTCTCCATTCCCGTCGAAGGCCTCTATGCTACAATTGTCTACCAACAAACGTAAGGTATATTCCTTAGCGGCGGAGATCGGGGCCGAGGTAGCCGTGGCGAATGTCTTGCTAAAATCCGTAGCCCCGCTGTTACGGCGATCCATCGTGAACGTATTATCCAGAAGATTATAATGCATCTCCACTTCCTCGCCTTTCGAGTTAAACAATTGGAAACTCATGATATCGGCCCCATTGTTCTTAAATTTGATCTCGATCTCATAGGTTCCCGCATTGCCGGAAAGAATCGGATTGATCTCATGGGAACGGTCTACCTTGAAGGCTCCTTTCTTCTGGGCTTTACCTCTCAATTTCAACATTTCGGGAGACGGGGTGCTGCTCAAGTACGTCTGCCCGTTTTTCGTATAAAGAACCAAGTCGCGAGGAACCGAGTTCGCGCTCCGGTATTGCGAGGTCGGCACGTTATTCGCATACTCCCAATTGCTCATCCAAGCCAAGGCGATCTTCCGGTCCTCCGGAGCGTTACTCCAAGTTACCGTAGCGTAATGATCCTTGCCGTAATCCATCCATTTGGTCAAGGCCGGAGATTCATTCACGAACTGTTTCCCATCGAACGTACCTACGAAATATTGGGTAGCGGAGCCGCCAAACGGACCGCCGGGGTTGATATTACAGATCAAGACCCACTTCTTCAATTCCGTACCCTTCACCGGAAGCTCGATCAAGTCCGGGCATTCCCAAACGCCCGCATGCGCTCCTTGTCCTTCTCCGAAACTGCTCTCATACGTCCAGTCCTTCAAATTGGGAGAAGAATAGAGTTGCATCTCCTGCCCTACGGCGAGTACCATGATCCATTTATTGGATTCCTTATGCCAGAAGACTTTCGGGTCACGGAAATCACGTTGCGTAGAAGTAAGAATCGGATTCCGGTCATATTTCTTGAACGTCCGGCCGTTGTCCAAGCTATAGGCCATACTCTGCACTTGCCGGTCGCTGGCCGAGGTATAGAAAGCCACGATAGCGCCAACGCCAAAACCGGCGGTATTATCCTTATCCACCACACAGCTACCGCTGAAGATCGTACCCAAGGCATCCGGAGCGATCGCCACCGGTTGATGCTCCCAATGAATCAAGTCCTTGCTGATCGCATGCCCCCAGTGCATATTCCCCCACATCGAGCCATACGGATTGTATTGATAGAACAAATGATACTCACCATCCTTGTATACCATGCCGTTCGGATCATTCATCCATCCCCAAGCCGGCGAGAAATGATAGGCCGGACGGAATTTCTCCCGGTTAGACGAATCAAACTGATCGGATAGCTTCATCTCTTTCCAGCAAAGAGCCGATTCCGGGGCAAGCTGGAAGTTGAAGGAGATATGCTTATCCGCATACCCCGAGAGATCTACCGGAACGAAATAATCCACCTTATTCACCGCCAAACGAACATTGAAAGTCCGTACCACGTCATTATCGACAATCATATATAACTTGGATTCCGGCGAGGACTCCTCGACCGGAAGCAACAAATACTTGGCTTGCGCATCCACACGGACAATGCTTTGTCCTTCGCCCAGATGCTTTATATCTATAGTACGTTCTGTCGCATATCCGGCCAACGGATCGACAGCACTTAATAAAACGACACCGACAGCCATACATAAACTCTTAAGAAGTCTCTTTGTTTGTTGTTTCATAAACGAACGGATTAAAGGATAATACAGTTTGATTCTCCGCCAAAATTAATAGGATTCTTCCGGATAGAAAAGCACTTATCCCCTAAAGATGGGGAGATATGACATTTGTGATAAAGATCGTACAAATGTTATTGATACTCGGTAGGCGTAACCCCGTAGACCGCCTTGAAACATTTAGAGAAGTAAGCGGGCGAGGAGAAACCGGTTCGGTAAGCGACCTCACTCACCGTATACGCGTTCTGCCTCAACAACTGGGTCGCCTTATTCAAGCGATAGGTACGCAAGAACTCGACGGGTGCGGTTCCGGTCAGCTCCTTGATCTTCCGGTGAAGGTGCCCCCGGGATAATCCCAAGGTCTCGCTTAGTTTCTCCACATTATATTCGGAGTCCGCATAAACCGCCTCGATCTGTTCCGCGAACTTACGCAAGAAGGTATCATCGATACTCTCCACCTTTTCCGGCTCGGACAGAAGGAGCTTATTATCCCGCAGCTTCTCCAACAAACGTTCCCGTAACTTCTGGCGTTCTTGCAATAGGTGGATAATCTTGATCTTCACGTAATCCGTATGGAAAGGCTTCTGTATATAATCGTCCGCCCCGCCGGTTATTCCGAAAATCCGTTGACGCTCATCGGTCAAGGCGGTCAATAAGATCACCGGGATATGGCTAAAGGGAAGTTGCGACTTGATCGTCCGGCAAAGTTCGAAACCATTCATCTCCGGCATCATCACATCGCTTACTACCAATGATATCTCCTCCTCTTCCAATACCCGCAAGGCATCTTTCCCGTTCGCGGCCGTCCGGATCTTGAAATGAAGGCTAAGCTCACGTTCCAAAAAGCCGCGGACCTCATCGTCATCCTCGGTGATCAGTATCGTATAAGGATAGGTCTTGGAAAGCATCTCCTTGGTTTCCGAATCGTCCAACCGGGAGGCTTCGTAGGCTTGATGGGATACGGACGTTTCCATCAGGTCGCTATCCTCGAAATGCGCCTTTCCTTTCCGTAGGCAAACCGTAAAGGTAGTCCTTTGTTCCGGCTCGCTCTCCACACGGATCTCCCCTCCGTGCATATGTATATATTCCTTTACCAAATGCAATCCGATCCCGGTTCCCATCGACCGATCCTCCGTATAGAAACGGTCAAACAGATGCGGAAGGTTAGCGGGTTGGATACCACTTCCCGTATCGATAACCCGTATAAAGACCCGATCTCCCTCTTCCGTCAGCTCTATTCGCACGCTACCTCCCTCCGGCGTAAACTTAAAAGCGTTCGAGAGAAGATTGAAAAATACCTTCTCCAATAAGTCCGGATCGATCCATAGCGTACATTGTTTTATCGAAGAAGTGAACGTATAGGAGATCGCACGTACCGAGGCCATACTGTCAAAATAAGATTTGATCTCGCCAACGAAAGGAACCAAATCGATTTCCCGTACTGCTAGTTTCTCTTGCTTGCCTTCCACCTTCCGGAAATCCAATATCTGATTGATCACACGCAACAAACGGTTGGCGTTCTTCTGGATCAACCGCAGATCCGAGGCGTAAGGAGATTCCCGCAACGAGACAATCAAGCGATCCAAAGGGGCGAGAATCAAGGTCAAGGGCGTACGTACCTCGTGGGAGACATTCGTAAAGAATTGGAGTTTCTGCGCTGTCACCTCTTTCATCTCCGCGTTCAAGGAGATTAGCTTACGATTCGCCTGCCTCATCTTCCGGTTTATGTAAAAGGCGTAAATGGAAAGGGCGATAAAACCGATCATCAATAAAGAGATCACCCCTAAAGAGTTTCGCAGGAAATAAAACCGGTCGGACAAACCGTCGATGCGGGAACGCTGCGCCTCGATACGTTGCTTATATTTCTGGAGTTGGTCCGCTTGCAACAATAAGGTGCGGGCAGACTGATGATCTACCGGGGCCGTACGAAGAGGGATAAACTTATCCACCGGCTCCCCCTGAATGATACGCATAGCCGTGCGAATCACCTGCTCCCCTCCTGTCGGATAGAGGAAAGAGGCGTTGATCCGTCCATCTTCCACGGCTTCCAGACCGGCACCCGCCACAGCATCCACGCCGATAATCCGCAAATCCCGTCCTCGGATGGAATCCCATGCTATAAAGTATTCCCGGGCGGCTATGGCCATCATGTCGTTATGGGCGTAAACGAAATCTATCTGCTCGGGATGCTCTAACTTCCGAAGCTCCATCCGGGCGGTATCGACCAGCCATTGTCCTTCTATCTTACGGAAAGAAAGATCCTCCCTTTCTCGCAAGGCATCGACAAAACCTTTATGTCGCTCTTGCGCCGGGGAGGTTTGCGTGAGTCCCCATATCTCTAAGATAATAGCGTTCGGGGGAAGATAATGGGCGGCGTAATTGCCTGCCGCTAGTCCGATCTCATAATTGTTCGCCCCGACAAAAGAGGTGTATTGATCGGTATTTACCTTGCGATCTGTAATGATCGTCGGGATTCCGGCACGGTACGCTTCCTCGGCAACTGCCGTGATCGGCTCGGATTGATAGGGGGAGATGATCAAGACATCCACCTTTTGGCGGATCAAGTCTCGTATTTGTTGTATTTGTGTCTCGTTATTGTTTTGCGCGTCCTTTATAATAATTTCCACATCATCATAGTTAGAGGCTTCGATACGCATATCGTTAATCATAGCTTCCCGCCAAGCATCGTCCAACATACATTGGGAGAGGCCGATAACGTGCCTCTTCTGTTTCCCCGAGCTCGTGCAACCACACAATACGATCAAGGTTAACCATACTAGTAAAAAGGGATGCTTCATATACAAGAATAAAGGTCTAACGTATTTGCCACAGGGCTGGCACAACCTTGCCATGCCTGTGGCACGACAGTGCCATACGGATGGCACTGCCATGTCATCGGTTAATGGCACTAATTATGCACCAGTGTCCCGATATTCTCTCCGCTCATCACTTTCTTCAAGTTGCCGTTGGTGTCCATATCGAATACGATGATCGGGAGGTTGTTCTCTTTACACATCGTGGTAGCGGTCAAGTCCATCACCTTCAGGCCCCGGGTATAGATCTCATCATACGTAATATCGGAGAACTTGGTAGCCGTAGGATCTTTCTCCGGATCAGCGGTGTAAATACCGTCCACACGGGTACCTTTCAGCATGACATCCACCTCGATCTCGATGCCTCTCAAAGAAGATCCGGTATCCGTAGTAAAGAACGGATTACCCGTACCGCCAGACATGATTACCACGTTGCCTTGTTCCAGCAACTCGATCGCACGCCATTTATTATAGAACTCGCCGATCGGTTCCATACGGATAGCCGTCAGTACCTTCGCCTTCACGCCTTGAGCGACCAAAGCGGAGCTAAGCGCCAAGCTATTGATCACCGTTGCCAGCATACCCATCTGGTCTCCTTTTACCCGATCGAAACCTTTGGAAGCGCCGCTCAACCCGCGGAAAATATTACCGCCACCGATCACGATACCGATCTGTACACCCATCTCGGCGATCTCCTTGATCTGTGCCGCATATTCATTCAAGCGAACCTCATCGATCCCATATTGTTTACCACCCATCAGCGACTCCCCGCTTAATTTTAATAAGATACGTTTGTATTGAGCCATGTTTTGTATATATTTAATATGTAATTCCGCAAAAGTAATGATTTATTGAAGGCTTGTGATAATTCGCAAGA
>ENA-UEPL01000452-UEPL01000452.1-human-gut-metagenome-genome-assembly--contig:-NODE-452-length-37921-cov-11.210945_pt1 | contig 37921 bp, 35 predicted proteins | sample MGYA00242896_ERZ507908 | MGnify/ENA primary metagenome ERZ507908 (study PRJEB26167, sample SAMN06115518) | human gut metagenome | host: Homo sapiens | place: China:Chongqing | collected 2015-08-20...
TATTCTGCTTGGCGCTCCGGGCGCGGGTAAAGGAACTCAGGCTCAGTTCATCATGGAGAAATACGGTATTCCGCAAATCTCCACCGGCGATATGCTGCGCGCGGCGGTAAAATCCGGCTCTGAGCTCGGTAAGCAAGCGAAAGACATTATGGACGCCGGCAAGCTGGTGACCGATGAGCTGGTCATCGCGCTGGTGAAAGAGCGTATCGCCCAGGAAGATTGCCGTAACGGTTTCCTGCTGGACGGCTTCCCGCGCACCATTCCGCAGGCTGACGCCATGAAAGAAGCGGGTATTACCGTTGATTACGTGCTGGAATTCGACGTGCCGGACGAACTGATCGTCGACCGCATCGTTGGCCGTCGCGTTCACGCGGCATCCGGTCGCGTATACCACATCAAATTCAATCCGCCGAAGGTGGAAGGCAAAGACGACGTGACCGGCGAAGAGCTGACCACCCGTAAAGACGACCAGGAAGAGACCGTGCGTAAGCGCCTGGTGGAATACCATCAGATGACAGCACCGCTGATCGGCTACTACACCAAAGAAGCGCAGGCGGGCAACACCAAATATGCCAAAGTCGACGGCACCAAAGCGGTAGCTGACGTGCGCGCTGAACTGGAAAAAATCCTCGGCTGATAAAGCCTTTTCTCATCCTGCTGCCGCAGGATGAGAACTCCTCTCATTTCTACCTTTTGCTATGATTGGTTCCGTTTAGCGCCATTTCAGCTACAATTGGCTGCGATTCAAATGGTTAAGAGGCGGTAATGCATCAGACGAAAACAGGTATCTTGCTGGCCAATTTAGGCACTCCCGATGCGCCCACCCCCGGTGCGGTGAAGCGCTATCTGCGACAATTCCTCAGCGACAAACGGGTGGTGGATACATCTCGTCTGCTATGGTGGCCGCTGCTGCGTGGCGTCATACTGCCGATTCGCTCCCCGCGCGTGGCGAAGCTCTATCAGTCCGTGTGGATGGAGGAGGGATCGCCGCTGATGGTATACAGCCGTCGCCAGCAGCAGGCGCTGGCCGCCAGGCTGCCGGATACGCCGGTGGCGCTGGGCATGAGCTATGGTTCGCCGTCGCTGGCCAGCGCGGTGGATGATTTACTGGCGCAGGGGGTGGGACACATCGTGGTGCTGCCGCTGTACCCACAATATTCCTGTTCGACGGTGGCCGCCGTCTGGGATGAGCTGGCGCGGATCCTTGCGAAAAAGCGCGCTATTCCGGGTATCTCGTTTATTCGCGACTATGCCGATCACCCGGACTATATCCATGCGCTGGCGGCCAGCGTGCGCGCCTCCTTCGCGGTGCACGGGGAACCCGATCTGCTGCTGCTCTCCTACCATGGGATCCCGCAGCGCTATGCCAACCAGGGCGATGATTATCCCCAGCGCTGTCGCGATACCACGCGGGAACTGGTTTCCGCGCTGGGGCTGCCGCCGGAGCGGGTGATGATGACCTTCCAGTCGCGCTTTGGCCGGGAACCCTGGCTTACGCCATACACCGATGAGACGCTGAAGATGCTCGGCGAGCAGGGGACGAAGCATATTCAGGTGCTGTGCCCGGGGTTTGCCGCCGACTGTCTCGAGACGCTGGAAGAGATTGCCGTTCAGAACCGGGAAGTTTTCCTCGAAGCGGGTGGCGAGCAGTATGAATATATTCCGGCGCTAAATGCGGATGTGGCGCATATTGAGATGATGGTCAACCTGACGGCGCCTTATCGCTGATCGCGCGCAGGGCGGGGAATATGCTACTATTTCCCGCTTGTTCCCTGTTATTTAAGCGCCACTATGAAATTTCCCGGTAAACGCAAATCCAAACACTATTTTCCCGTCAACGCCCGCGACCCGCTGCTGCAGCAAATTCAGCCGGAGAATGAATCCAGCATCTCCTGGGTGGTCGGTATCGACCAGACGCTGGTGGATATCGAAGCGAAAGTGGATGAAGCGTTTATCGTACGCTATGGTCTGAGCGCGGGCCACTCGCTGGTGATTGAAGATGACGTCGCCGAGGCGCTGTACCAGGAGCTGGTACGCAATAATCTCATTACCCATCAGTTTGCCGGCGGCACCATCGGCAATACCATGCACAACTACTCGGTGCTGGCGGACGATCGCTCGGTGCTGCTTGGCGTGATGTGCAGCAATATCGACATCGGCGGCTATGCCTATCGTTACCTGTGCAATACCTCCAGCCGCACCGATCTGAACTATCTGCAGGGCGTCGACGGCGCCATTGGCCGCTGTTTTACCCTGATCAGCGACAGCGGCGAGCGCACCTTCGCCATCAGCCCGGGTCACATGAACAAGCTGCGCCCGGAAAGCATTCCGGAAGCGGTGATCGCCGGCGCCTCGGCGCTGGTGCTCACCTCCTACCTGGTACGCTGCAAGCCGGGCGAGCCGATGCCAGACGCCACGATGAAAGCCATCGAGTACGCCAAAAAGCATGATGTGCCGGTGGTGTTAACTCTCGGAACTAAATACGTGATTGCCGATAACCCGGCGTGGTGGCAGCAGTTCCTGCAGGAGCATGTCTCGATTCTGGCGATGAATGAAGAAGAAGGGGAAGCCCTGACCGGTTTTGCCGATCCGCTGTCGGCGGCGGATAAAGCGCTGGACTGGGTCGACCTGGTGCTGTGCACTGCCGGTCCGGCGGGCCTGTATATGGCGGGCTTTACCGAAGAAGAGGCGAAGCGGAAAACCCAGCATCCGCTGCTGCCGGGGGCGATCCCGGAGTTTAACCAGTTTGAATTCAGCCGTGCGATGCGCCACCAGGATTGCGTTAATCCGCTGCGTATCTATTCACATATCGCCCCGTATATGGGCGGGCCTGAAAAAATCATGAATACCAACGGCGCTGGCGACGGCGCCCTGGCGGCGCTGCTGCATGACATCACCGCCAATAACTACCACCGCAATAACGTACCCAACTCCAGCAAGCACAAATGCAAATGGCTGACCTACTCCTCACTGGCGCAGGTGTGTAAATATGCCAACCGCGTGAGCTATCAGGTGCTGAACCAGCACTCGCCGCGTTTAACCCGCGGCCTGCCGGAGCGTGAGGACAGCCTGGAAGAGGCGTACTGGGATCGGTAAGCGCGCCCCTCTCCCGACGGGGAGAGGGCAGTACATCAGCCGGTGACGACTTCACCGGCCGGTGGCGTTTCCAGAAGCTGCAGCATGGCGCGGGCAATTTCCCGCTCGCCCATCACCACCTGATTAGCCCCGCGATCGATAATGTAGTCCACTTCATCATCGTAATGGGCGCGGGCGATGATCTCGATATTCGGGCATTTTTCCCGTGCGGAAGCGACAATCTCTCCGGCCTCGTAGCCGTTGGGGATAGTCAGCAGCAGCCAGCGGGCGCAGTCGAGATGCGCCAGTTCCATGATCTCTTCATTGGCGGCATTACCCAGCACCGCGCTGATCCCGCGCTCGCGTAACTCATCCACGCGGGTACGCGAGGTTTCAACCACCACCAGCGGGATCCCCTGGGCCATCAGCTTCTCGCCCAGCAGACTGCCGACGCGGCCGAAGCCAACCAGCAGCGCGTGGTTACAGATATCGACTGGCACCTGTTTCTCATCTTCCAGCACCTCTTCCAGCGTCTGCTCGTCGAGGGTTTCGGTTTTATCGAGATATTTTTCCAGCAGGGTAAACAGCACCGGGTTGAGCATAATCGAGATGATCGCCCCGGCCAGCACCAGGTTTTGTCCAGCCTGCGGCAGCAGGTTAAGCGCCATCCCCAGGCCGGCGAGAATAAAGGCAAACTCACCAATCTGCGCCAGGCTGGCGGCAATGGTCAATGCGGTACGCGGCGAATGACCAAACATACGCACGAGGAAAAAGGCGGCGGCGGATTTACCAAAGATAATAATCGCCAGTGTCGCCAGCACCGCCAGCGGCTGCTGCACCAGCACCATCGGGTCAAACAGCATGCCGACGGAGACAAAGAACAGCACCGCGAAGGCGTCGCGCAGCGGCAGGGTGTCATGGGCGGCGCGGTGGCTCAGCTCAGATTCGTTAAGCACCATGCCGGCGAAGAAGGCGCCAAGGGCGAAGGAGACATCAAACAGCTCCACGGCGCCGAAGGCGATGCCCAGCGCCAGGGCCAGCACCGACAGGGTGAACAGCTCGCGTGATCCGGTGGCGGCGCTGCGCGACATGATCCACGGCACCAACCGGCGACCGACCAGCATCATGATGGCGATAAAGGCCACCACTTTACCAATGGTGATCCCGAGGTCGAGGGCCAGAGAGGCGAAGCCAACGTCACCTTTCTCCGTCATCCCGGCAATCGCTGGCAGCAGGACCAGCGTCAGGACCATCACCAGGTCTTCTACAATCAGCCAGCCAATGGCAATCTGCCCGCGCTGACTGTCAATAAGCTGTCGCTCCTCGAGGGCACGCAGTAGCACCACGGTACTGGCGGTGGAGAGACACAGGCCAAAGACGATGCCGGTCATCAGCGACCAGCCAAGGGCGGCGGAAAGTGCCATACCCAGCAGCGTCGCCACGGCTATCTGGGCGATGGCCCCGGGAATGGCGATCGACTTTACCGCCATCAGATCTTTCAGGGAAAAATGCAGCCCGACGCCGAACATCAGCAGGATCACGCCGAGTTCTGCCAGTTCAGGAGCCAGTTTGGTATCAGCAACAAAGCCTGGGGTGAAAGGTCCGGCCAGCACGCCCGCTAAGAGATATCCCACCAGAGGAGAAATACGTAGCTTATTGGCAATCATGCCGAGAATAAAGGCGAGCACGAGGCCGCCGACAATGGTGGTGATAAGCGGTGTTGCGTGGTGCATTCCGTCTCCTTTCCAGTGGTGTATCGGTCCATTTTGCTACCCTATCCGGGTAATAGTTTATGACAAAAACGTTCACTTTGTTTATGAATAATTCTTGAATTGTGCAAAAAAATGGAATTAACCGGCCAAAAGGCACAGAAGGGAAAATCGCGGAGGGAATGCGCGCATCAGGCTGATGGCGCAAGGGATAACGGCGGCCAGCGTTGCACTTTGGCCGCCGGATAATCAGGCTTTTTGCCGGTTATCAGGAAGAAATATCGTCAGGAAACCCAGCAGCGGCAGGAAGGCACAGATTTTATACACCAGATCGATACTGGTATGGTCCGCCAGCAGGCCCAGCACCGCGGCGCCAAGGCCACCCATGCCAAAGGCGAAGCCGAAGAACAGGCCAGAAACCATGCCGATTCGACCCGGCAGCAGCTCCTGCGCATAGACCAGGATAGCGGAAAAGGCCGAGGCGAGGATAAAACCAATAATCACCGTTAAAATCCCCGTCCATTCAAGGCTGGCGTAGGGTAAAACGAGGGTAAACGGCGCCACACCGAGGATAGAGCCCCAAATCACATATTTACGTCCAATTTTATCGCCAACTGGCCCGCCGATTACCGTCCCGGTGGCAACCGCGAACAGGAAGGCAAACAGATGAAGCTGGGCATTTTGCACCGATAATCCGAACTTATGCATCAGATAAAAGGTGTAATAGCTGCTAATGCTCGCCATATAGAAATATTTCGAGAAAATCAGCATCAGCAGAATACCTACCGCCAGAATCACCTTATTGCGCGGCAGCGGATTAACGATCAGCGGCTTCGGTTTGCCTTTATTCATACGGTGCTGTGCGGCATACCAGCGGCTGATTTGCGACAGCACCACAATAGCCAGCAGGGCGGCCAGCACGAACCAGGCGACGTTGCCTTTGCCATAGGGGGCGATAATCACCGCCGCCAGCAATGGACCAAGCGAGCTGCCGAAGTTGCCGCCGACCTGGAACAGCGACTGGGCCAGGCCGTGACGGCCGCCAGAGGCCATCCGCGCCACGCGGGATGATTCCGGATGGAAAACCGAGGAGCCGGTACCCACCAGCGCGGCAGCCAGCAGCACCATGCCGAAACTCCCGGCCAGCGCCAGGAGAATCAAACCGCAGAGGGTGAAGCACATGCCCACCGGCAGCGACCACGGCATCGAGCGTTTATCGGTGATGTAGCCAATCACCGGCTGGAATAGCGATGAGGTGAGCTGGAAGGTGAGGGTGATCATCCCGATCTGCACGAAGGTAAGGGAGAACTCCGCCTGCAGCAGCGGGTAGATAGCAAGAATGAGCGACTGGATCATATCGTTAAGCAAATGGGACAGGCTGATCGCGCCTAAGATGCCAAACGAGGTGCGTGCTTTTTGCGGCGGCGCAGCGGGGCCGGACAGGGGTTGAGCGGTCTGATTGATTGCCATAGGTTCACGTCACTTTTTTATATAGCTTTCGTCATTTGTACGCCATGGCGACGACCCTGATTTTCCCGGCTACTACATGGGAAATATGACCAACGGGCTGACGCAATGCCATACAACGCGAAGGCGTATAGAGGATGCAGGTGGAATTATTATCCGACTAACATACCTGTCCTTAGGGGTTGAAGGAAGTCGCAATTCTGAAAACATATTTGTCAACGCGACTAACTCGCTATACTTTCGGCACTTGGGATTAAGTCAGGGAGTGAAGCATGCAGTATTTTAAACATCGCGTAGCGCTGGCGTTATTTGCCGCCTTATCGCTGGGCAGCCTGTCCGCACAGGCCTATGAGCAGGATAAAACCTATAAAATTACCATCCTGCACACCAACGATCATCACGGCCATTTCTGGCGCAATGACTACGGCGAATATGGTCTGGCGGCGCAGAAAACGTTGGTCGATGGCATCCGGAAAGAAGTGGCGGCGGAAGGGGGGAGCGTCCTGCTGTTATCCGGCGGCGATATTAATACCGGCGTGCCGGAGTCTGATTTACAGGATGCAGAGCCCGATTTTCGCGGCATGAACCTGATCGGCTACGACGCAATGGCGGTGGGGAACCATGAATTTGATAATCCGCTGAGCGTGCTGCGCCAGCAGGAAAAGTGGGCTAAGTTCCCGTTCCTGTCGGCCAATATTTATCAGAAAAGCACCGGCGAACGGCTGTTCAAACCCTGGGCGCTGTTTAAGCGCGGCGGGCTGAAAATCGCGGTGATTGGCTTAACCACCGACGATACGGCCAAGATTGGCAATCCGGAATATTTCACCGATATCGAATTCCGCAAACCGGCGGAAGAGGCGAAGCTGGTGATCCAGGAGCTGCAGCAGAATGAAAAGCCGGACGTGATCCTGGCCACCACCCATATGGGCCATTACGACAATGGCAACCACGGCTCTAACGCGCCGGGCGACGTTGAAATGGCGCGGAGTTTACCTGCGGGATCGCTGGCGATGATCGTCGGCGGTCACTCGCAGGATCCGGTATGCATGGCGTCGGAAAATAAAAAGCAGGTCGATTATGTGCCAGGCACCCCGTGCGCGCCGGATCGTCAGAACGGCATCTGGATCGTCCAGGCGCATGAGTGGGGCAAATACGTCGGCCGCGCCGATTTTGAGTTCCGCAACGGCGAGATGAAGCTGGTGCATTATCAGTTGATCCCGGTGAACCTGAAGAAAAAAGTGACTTACGATAACGGCCAAAGCGAGCGGGTGCTGTATACGCCGCAGATCGCAGAGAACCCGCAGATGATGTCGCTGCTGACGCCATTCCAGAACAAAGGCAAAGCGCAGCTGCAGGTCAAAATCGGTAGCGTGAATGGTCATCTGGAGGGCGACCGCAGTAAAGTGCGCTTTGTGCAGACCAATATGGGGCACCTGCTGCTGGCGGCGCAGATGGCGCGCAGCAACGCGGATTTCGCGGTGATGAGCGGCGGTGGGATCCGCGACTCCATCGAGGCGGGGGATATCACCTATAAGGATGTGATGAAGGTCCAGCCGTTCGGCAATGTGCTGACCTATGTCGATATGAGCGGCAAGGAGGTGGTGGATTACCTGACCGCCGTCGCGCAGATGAAGCCGGATTCCGGCGCCTATCCGCAGTTTGCCAACGTCAGCTTTGTAGCCAAAGATGGCAAACTGAACGATCTGAAAATCAAAGGCGAACCGGTGGATCCGGCGAAGACCTACCGGATGGCGACGCTGAGCTTTAACGCTACCGGCGGCGATGGCTATCCGAACATTGCCGATAAACCCGGGTATGTGAATACCGGCTTTATCGATGCCGAAGTGCTGAAAGAGTATATCGAGAAGAACTCGCCGCTGGATGCGGCAGCCTACGAGCCGAAAGGCGAGGTGAGCTGGCAGTAGGTCTGAGCTTCAGGTTGGCTATTTCCCCGGTGGCGCTGCGCTTACCGGGGCTACGAGTTGGATAACCCGGATAAGGCGCGTGCGCCGCTATCCGGGATGGTGTGCTCAATCGCGGCGGGCGATATCGGCGAACTTCGCGTCCAGAAGCTGCGCCAGATCGCTGGCCGCCAGCTCAATATCCAGACCGCGTTTGCCGCCGGAAATATAGATGGTGGCAAATTCCTGCGCCGGAGCGTCAATCACCGTCGGCAGGCGCTTCTTCTGCCCCAGCGGACTGATACCGCCCACCAGATAGCCGGTGATACGCTGCGCCACCATCGGGTCGGCCATGTCGACTTTCTTGGCGCCCAGCGCTTTCGCCACTTTCTTCAAATCCAGCTGCCCGGCGACCGGGGTGACGGCGACCGCCAGATGCTTCATATCGCCGTTAACGGCGACCAGCAGGGTCTTGTAAACCTGGTCGGCATTGAGGCCGAGCTTGCGCACCACTTCATCTCCGAAGTTGGTCTCATTGGGATCGTGATCGTAACTGTGGATCTGAAAGGGGATTTTGTTTTTTTCGAGTAATTTAACGGCGGGAGTCATAGCTATCCTTCTTACCAACCGGTTTTGCGTGACGTCAGAATACGCCCGCAGGTTGTCTAAAAAATAGTACCATCTTGCGCAATAGTGTTGGCAGTGATGGTCACTTTGAGCGACAATCAGACGATCCGGGATGCAAATCCCGGGATAATAATAATGATGAAATTCCTCTTTGACGGGCCAATAGCAATATTGGCCATTTTTTTAGGTCAGCATATCCGGCAGATTCCCTTCGCCATACAGGTGCAGCGCGCCGACGGCAACCACGTAGCGCCCCGGCGGCAAGGCCAGCAGCGTCTCGCGCCAGGCGAGATTGCGCTGGTGCATCAGCACATCATACAAAGACTGGCTAAAGGTCGTCGGCAGCGATACCGCGCCGCGCGATGGCGGTTGCTCCAGCCACCAGCCGATCATCACCTGTAGCAGGCGGGCATTGGTCCGCCAGTGGCTCAGCGTATCCTCCAGCAGCGCCATCCCCCCGTCGGGCAGATCGCGCAGCAGCGCGATTTGGCTGTCGGCGCCTTCCAGCTCCATCACCGTTATGTTGCTCTCGCGGGCGGCCATCAGCAACTGATAATCGATGCCGTAATCCGGCCGCAGTCCCAGCTTCTGCGCCTGGGTGGCTTGTAGCACCATCGCCACCTGCCACAGCGGCTGGCTGTCGAACAGCCCGACCGACAGGCCCAGCTCGCCGGCTCGCGCCTCTAGCTCGCTCAACTGCGCATCGCTTAGACGTTCTGCCAGCGGCGGGTAAGAGGGAAGGTTGCTAAATGGGGTTTCATTGCCGCTGATATCGGCCTCGACGATTAACGCATCGGCCTGGCGTATTTTTTTCAGAAGCTTCGCTGGCGGCGGCGCCATGTCGCGGGTGCCCATATGGATGCTGCCGACGAGGTGCAAATAGCGTTCGCCGGGCAGGACGATATCCATCGCAGGCCAGGAATAAGACGAGCCGACGGCGGCTCGCCACAGCATTTTTATCCGGTTTAACAGGCCCATACGCGCTCCGAAGTGTGAGGACTTCATGCTAGCGCATATGGTGATACACGTCACCCTTCCGGCGGGCTTTTCTTGTGTCAGCAAAAAACGGGCGCCGAACAACGTCAGCGCCCGTTTCATCTGACGGCGTTTACTCTTTTGGTTTAAAGCGCAGCAGGCGGTTGGCGTTACTCACCACGGTGATCGACGACAGCGCCATCGCCGCGCCGGCGACCACCGGATTGAGCAGGGTGCCGGTCAGCGGCCAGAGGATCCCGGCTGCAATCGGGATACCCAGCGAGTTGTAGACAAACGCGCCCAGCAGGTTCTGCTTCATATTGCGTAAGGTCGCCTTCGAAATCGCCAGCGCATCGGCCACGCCGTGAAGACTATGGCGCATCAGGGTGATCGCCGCGGTTTCAATAGCGACATCGCTGCCGCCGCCCATGGCGATCCCGACATCGGCCTGGGCCAGCGCCGGAGCGTCGTTAATGCCGTCGCCAACCATCGCCACTTTGTGCCCCTGGCTCTGCAGTCGTTTAATGGCATCGGCTTTACCGTCCGGCAGCACGCCAGCGATCACTTCATCAATGCCGGCTTCTTTGGCGATGGCCTTCGCGGTGGTGGGGTTATCCCCGGTAAGCATCACCAGCCGGTAGCCCTGCCGATGCAGGCGGGCCAGGGCGTCGACGCTGTCTTCGCGCAGCGGGTCACGGATGGCGAACAGCGCGGCCGCCTGACCATCCACCGCCAGCAGCACCGGCGTGGCGCCGCGCGAGGCCTGCGCCGTCATCTCGCTTTCTATGTCGGCGGTATTGATATGCTGCTCGTTGAGCAGCGCCTGGTTGCCGAGCAGCAGGCGATGACCTTCCGCTTCGCCGCTGACGCCAAGGCCGCGCAGGGTGCGGAAGCCGCTCACTTCCGGCAACGAACTGTCGGCGGCTTTATCGAGGATCGCTCGCGCCAGCGGATGGCTTGAGCCCTGTTCCAGCGCGGCGGCAAGACGCACCGCAGTCGCTTCATCAATGCCAGAGAAGGTTTTTACAGTCACCACCTGCGGCTTGCCTTCGGTCAGGGTGCCGGTTTTATCGAACACCAGGGTGTCGAGCTCGCTGGCGCGCTGCAGCGCATCGGCATCGCGCACCAGCACACCGTACTCCGCCGCCCGGCCAACGCCGGAGATAATCGACATCGGCGTCGCCAGGCCTAACGCGCACGGACAGGCGATAATCAGTACCGTGGTGGCAATGACCAGGGTATAGACGATCTGCGGCGCCGGGCCGAAGACGTACCAGATCGCGGCGCTGATCAGCGCAATGGCGACCACCGCCGGAACAAATACGGCGGAGATTTTATCCGCCAGCTGGCCGATCTCCGGTTTGCTGCTCTGCGCCTGGCGCACCATGCGGATAATACGTGCCAGCGTGGTCTGGCTGCCGACGGCGCTGGCGGTGAACAGCACGCTGCCGTCCTGCACCACGGTGCCGGCGTGAATGGCATCGCCATCGCCTTTTTGCTGCGGTACCGGTTCGCCGGTGAGCATTGCTTCATCAAACCAGGCTTCGCCCTGGCTTATCACGCCGTCAACCGGAACGCGGTCGCCGGTGGTCAGGCGCAGCGTCATACCCGCCTGAACTTCCGCGAGCGGCAGATCCTTTTCCCCCTCAGGGGTCACCACGCGGGCTGAAGGCGGCGTCAGATCGAGCAGTTTCTCCAGCGCTTTCGAGGAGCGCTGGCGGGCGCGGGCCTCCAGCATATGGCCGAGGTTAATCAGGCCGATAATCATCGCGCTGGCTTCGTAATACAGATGCCGGGCTTCCATCGGAAACCACTGCGGCCACAGGTTGACGCTCATCGAGTACAGCCAGGCGACGCCGGTGCCGAGCGCCACGAGCGTATCCATGGTGGCGGTGCCATTTTTCAGGCTTTTCCACGCGCTGCGGTAGAAGTGGCCGCCGGCAAAGACCATGACAGCGAGGGTGACAAGGCCGATAACCAGCCACAGCGAACGGTTGTCATCGCTGACCATCATGTTATCGCCGATCATCCCCCAGACCATCACCGGCACGCCGACCAGCAGGGCGACAATCGCCTGCCAGCGAAAACGCTTCATCGTAGCAATAGCGGTTTCCTGCTGGCGTTCGCGGCGTTGCAGATCGTCTTCGATCGCCTCCGCGCCATAGCCGGCTTTCTCCACCGCCTGCACTAATTCTGCGGCGGACGCACTGCCCATCACCAGCGCCGTGCGTTCCGCCAGGTTAACCCGCGCCTGTGAGACGCCCGGCACCGCGGCAAGCGCGTTTTGTACCCGGGAGACGCAGCTGGCGCAGCTCATGCCGTTGATCAGCAGCTGTTGACTGTCATCTTCGTCATGGGCTGCCGGAAGCTCAGGAGTGGCCGCTGTCAGTGCTTCCGACGGGATTGATGATTCTGCCAGCGGTTTAGCCTTTGGGTGGCTGAGCTCCGCGCCGTATCCGGCTTGTTTCACGGTATCAATCAGCGCTTGCGCGCTGGCGCTGCCCGTGACATGGGCTTCAGTGAGGGTCACCTCGGCTTGCTCAACGTCAGGACGCTGTTCCAGACTCTCTTTCACGCGTTTGACGCAGTGGCCGCAGGAGAGGCCATCCAGCGTCAGGTCGATAGTGTTAGACATAAATAACTCCTGAATAATTTTCCGGTCAACGATTGACCAGACCCACTCTTTCATCGAGTATTAAGAAGGTTAAACCTTCCAGCAAGGGGAAGGTCAAGGAGAAAAAATGAATATCAGCGATGTGGCGAAAAAAACCGGTTTAACCAGCAAAGCGATTCGTTTTTACGAAGAGAAGGGGCTGGTGACGCCGCCGTTGCGGAGCGAAAACGGCTACCGCACTTACAGTCAGCAGCATCTCGATGAGCTGACGCTGCTGCGCCAGGCGCGGCAGGTGGGGTTTAACCTGGAAGAGTGCCGCGAGCTGGTGGCCTTGTTCAACGACCCGTCGCGGCACAGCGCCGATGTGAAAAAACGCACGCTGGAGAAAGTGGCGGATATCGAGAACCATATCCGCGAGCTGCAAAATATGCGCGCGCACCTGCTGGCGCTGGCCGAATCCTGCCCCGGCGACGACAGCGCGGAGTGCCCGATTATCGATAATCTTTCCGGCTGCTGCCATCGCAAGGCGCAGGCTTAACGGACGACGGGTCTGATTCGTAGCGTAATTCCTTCTACGGCAATTACTTCAACCTTGCTGCCCGCCGCGAGGTCTTCATCGGCAATCACCGGCCAGGAGCTGTCGCCCACGCGTACATGGCCACGGCCGTTTACCAGCGGGGCATCCAGCGTCAGGCGGCGGCCCACCAGTTGCTGCCCGCGCTGGTTGAGCTGAGCATCGGCCGGACGCTGCGTTTTGACCCGCTTGCGCAGCCATTTCGACCACAGCCACGCCGCCAGCAGGGTGAGAACGGCAAACAGCGTCCCTTGCCATTCCCAGTTCAGCGGCAGGAGCCAGGTCAGGGCGCCGGTCACCACGCCAGCGACGCCGCTCCACAGCAGATAGCCGCTGCCGCCAAGCATCTCGGCCGCCAGCAGCAGCCCGCCCAGGCTTAACCAGAACAGATGCGGATGGGCGAAGATCATGTCGATCATGATTTTTTCCGATCGCCAGCGCCTTCTTTGATCAGCTCGCTGATCCCGGCAATCGATCCCATCAGGCTACTGGCATCCAGCGGCATCAGCACCACTTTGCTGTTGTTAGCGGCGCCAATCTGCTGCAGCGCATCGGTGTACTTCTGCGCCACGAAGTAGTTGATCGCCTGAATATCGCCCGAGGCGATTGCCGAGGAGACCATCTGAGTGGCGCGGGCTTCCGCTTCGGCGGAACGTTCGCGAGCTTCGGCCTGCAGGAAAGCGGACTGCCGTTCCCCCTCGGCTTTGAGGATCTGCGACTGCTTTTCCCCTTCCGCTTTCAGAATTTCCGCCTGTCGCACCCCTTCGGCCTCAAGGATATAGGCGCGTTTGGTACGTTCGGCTTTCATCTGGGCGTTCATTGAGGCAATAAGCTCCGCCGGCGGGCGAACGTCGCGAATTTCGACGCGGGTGATTTTTACTCCCCACGGATTAGTGGCGTCGTCAACGATATGCAGCAGACGGGTGTTAATGCTGTCGCGTTGGGAGAGCATTTCGTCCAGCTCCATCGAGCCGAGCACGGTACGGATATTGGTCATCGTCAGGTTGACGATCGCCTGCTCAAGATTGCTGACCTCGTAGGCGGCCTTTGGCGCGTCAATCACCTGAATAAAGCAGACCGCGTCGATGGTGACGTTGGCGTTATCCCGGGAGATAACCTCCTGCGAGGGGATGTCGAGCACCTGCTCCATCATGTTCACTTTGCGGCCGATTCGGTCCATAAACGGCACGACTAAGCTTAATCCCGGCTGCAGCGTCTGGGTAAAGCGCCCAAAACGTTCTACCGTCCACTGATAGCCTTGCGGGACAATTTTCACCGCCGCGGCCACAATGACCAGCGCGACGAAAATAAGGATAGGAATAAAAATCAGCATCAAAAACCTCCTGTCTTGTTGCCTGGTGGGGCGCTACAAGGAAATAGCGCATGTTTAAACTGAGTATATCTTTCTCCTCATCCTGGAGAAAGGAAAGTGGGGTAAACTAGCGGTGTTTCAGAAAATAATCAGGAAGACTCATGAAGGAAAATAACGCGCTTTTGCGTCTCGAGGGTGTGGGGTTTAAGACCGACGACGCAGTTATTTTACACAATATCACTCTTCAGCTCAGACCCGGAGAATTTAAGCTGATTACCGGGCCTTCCGGCTGCGGGAAAAGCACCTTGCTGAAGATTATCGCCTCGCTGCTCAGCCCAACCTCCGGACGCCTGTTTTTTGACGATGTGGATATCGCGACGCTGTCGCCGGAAACCTATCGTCAGCAGGTGTCTTACTGCGCGCAGACGCCGGCGCTGTTCGGTGATTCAGTCTACGATAACCTGATTTTTCCGTGGCAGATCCGCAACAAACAACCCGATCCGCAGGCGCTGGTGGCTGACCTGCAGCGCTTTGGCCTTGGCGAAAATATGCTGGAAAAGTCTATTAACGAACTGTCCGGCGGGGAAAAGCAGCGCGTATCGCTGATCCGCAATTTACAATTTCTGCCGCGCGTGCTGCTGCTGGACGAAATTACCAGCGCGCTGGATGAAAGTAATAAACAGAATGTGAATGACATTATTCATGGCTACGCGACGGAAAAACAGGTCGCTGTTCTGTGGGTCACCCACGATCGCAACGAAATTTCGCATGCCGATGAAGTGATTACGCTGCAACCTGCCGGCGGAAACATGCAGGAGGTACAGCATGAACGGGCATAACATTACGAACGAATCGCTGGCGCTGTCGATGGTGCTGGTGCTGATCGCTATTCTGGTCAGCTATCGGGAAAAACTGGCACTGGAAAAAGATATTATCTGGAGTATTTGCCGGGCGATCGTGCAGCTGATTATCGTCGGCTATGTGCTGAAATATATCTTTAACGTCAATCATGCGGTTCTGACGCTGTTGATGGTGCTGTTTATCTGCTTTAACGCGGCGTGGAATGCGAAGAAGCGCAGTAAATATATCGATAAAGCTTTTGTCTCGTCGTTTATCGCTATTACCACTGGCGCCGGACTAACGTTGGCGGTACTGGTCTTTTCGGGGTCGATCGCCTTCGTGCCGATGCAGGTGATCCCGATTGCCGGGATGGTGGCCGGGAACGCCATGGTGGCGGTGGGGCTGTGCTACAACAATATGGGCCAGCGCTTCAGCAGCGAGCAGCAGCAGATTCAGGAGAAGCTGAGCCTCGGCGCGACGCCGAAGATGGCTGCGGCGCGGCTGATTCGCGAGAGCATTCGCGCGTCATTGATTCCCACCGTCGATTCAGCGAAAACGGTCGGGCTGGTGAGCTTGCCTGGGATGATGTCGGGGCTAATTTTTGCCGGTATTGACCCGGTGAAGGCGATTAAGTACCAGATCATGGTGACCTTTATGCTGCTGTCGACCGCCAGCCTGTCGACGATTATCGCCGGCTATCTGACCTACCGGAAGTTCTTCAATGCCCGTCATCAGCTGGTGGTAACGCAGCTGAAAAAGCACCCATGAACGATCCCGGGTTGCGGCGTTCACGCCTTACCCGGGCTACCATGGCGTAATCTGTAGCCCGGATAAGCGTAGCGCTATCCGGTCCAGCGCCTCTGATTAGTACAGCAGCGAATACAGCTGGCGGCGGTATTTGGCGGCCAGCGCATCGCCGGTACCGAGGGCGGCGAGGATCTCCTGCAGCATCTTGCGCGCCTGGCCATCGCCGGCGCCTAAATCCTTCTGCAGATGGCTGAACAGCAGCGCCAGCGCTTCTTCATTACGCCCGACCTGATGCAGCTGCAGCGCCAGCTGGGAGGCCAGCTGCGCATCGTCCGGATTCTGTTCCACCTGCTGCTGCAGCTGCTGGATTTCCGGGGTGTCGGCGGCCTGTTTGAGCAGCTCGATCTGCGCCACCAGCCCCTGATAGTGGGTATCCTGATCCTGCAGCGGGATGGTTTTCAGCACGCTTTCCGCTTCATCGGAACGGTGCAGGGCAATCAGCGTTTCCGCCAGCAGCAGACCAATCTGGCTGTCCTGATTCGACAGCTGCCAGGCTTCCTTCAGCAGCGGTAATGCCTCGGCGTATTTTTCTTCCTGCATCAGGGCCAGCGCCTGCTGGGCTTTCAGCTCCTCCTCGCGCGGCAGGACTTTATCCAGCAGGGCGCGAATCGCTTCCTCCGGCTGCGGGCCTTCAAAACCGTCCACCGGCTGGCCGTTCTGGAACAGATAAACTGTAGGGATGGCGCGCAGACCAAACTGTGAAGCGAGCATTTGCTCGGCGTCGCAATCGACCTTCGCCAGCGTGAACTGGCCGTTATACTGGGCGGCCAGGCGCTCGAGGACTGGGGTCAGCTGTTCGCAGTGCTGGCTGCGGGCAGACCAGAAATAAAACAGCACCGGGACGTTCATGGACTGCTGTAGCGTCTGCTGCAGGTTCGCTTCGCTAATATTGACAATATTCTGTTCGGACATGGGCATTTCTCGTTAGTCGATTTCTGTTTTACATGGGGGCGGCATGCCGCGCTTCAACTCAGCCGTGGATAATTTTGTCCATCGCGCGGGCGGGCAGCAGGCGTTTGAGCAGCGCCACCGCATGGGTGACCAGGGTGACCGGATAGCGCAGCTTTGGCTTATCGCTGGTAAAAGCGTGGCGCACTTTTTCCACCACCGCCTCCGGTCCGAGGGTAAAGCGGGCGGCAATGCCCGGATTTTCTACGGGTTTATCGCTTTGCGTCTGGTTGACGTTATCGGTAAAGCGGGTGCGGATCGGGCCCGGTTCAATCAGGCTGACCTGAATACCACTGTGGCGCAGTTCCATGCGTAGCGCATCGGACCACGCCTCGAGGGCGTATTTACTGGCGGCATAGGCCCCGCGACCGGGACTGGCAATAAGCCCCATCACCGAGGAGGTCATCACGATGCGCCCTTCGCCGTGCAGCGTCATCGCCGGCAGCAGCAGCATGGTCAACTGATGCGCGCCGAAAAAGTTGGCGGAAAACTGCTGTTCCATCTGCTGGCGGCTGATGGTGTTCAGCGGGCCATAGACGCCATAACCGGCGTTATTGAACAGGCCATAGAGACGATTATCGGTCAGCGCAATCACCTCCGCCGCCGCGCGCTCCACGCTCTGTGGGTCATCCAGATCGAGCAAAATACCGGTTAGCCCCAGCTCCTGCATCCGCGCGACGTCCTCCGCTTTGCGGCAGGCCGCCAGCACGCGAAAGCCCTGGCGGGTTAAATCCAGCGCGCTTTCCAGACCAATTCCGCTGGAACAGCCTGTCACTAAAACCGTTTTTTGCATAACTTTACCTGTCAGCGACCCCTGGCGTTCAGGAGTCATGATTAACTAAGGGAGCCAGCCGGTTCGCCATCCAGTCGGCGATAAACGGCTGCGCGTCGCGATTTGGGTGAATGCCGTCGTCCTGCATCCATTGCGGTTTGAGATAGACCTCCTCCATAAAAAAAGGCAGGAGAGGAATATCGAACTCTTTGGCCAGGGCCGGGTAAATCGCGCCGAAGGCTTCATTATAGCGGCGGCCATAGTTCGCCGGCAGGTGAATTTGCATCAGCAGCGGCTCGGCGTTGGCCGCTTTGATATCTTTAATAATGGTGCGCAGTGTTTGCTCGGTCTGCTGTGGCGGAAAACCGCGCAGCCCGTCATTGCCGCCGAGCTCAACCAGCACCCAGCGCGGCTGATGCTGCTTAAGCAGCGCTGGCAGGCGGGCCAGCCCCTGCTGCGAGGTATCGCCGCTGATGCTGGCGTTCACCACCGGTGTTTTCGCCTGCCACTTCTCATTGAGCAGCGCAGGCCAGGCGGCGTTGGCCGCCATTCGATAGCCAGCGCTCAGGCTGTCGCCGAGGATCAGCAGCGTGTCCGCCGCCATTGCGCGGCAGGTAAACAGGAACAAAAACAGGAAAGGCACATGCCAGCGGAAAACATACTTGAAGTTCATCATCTTAAGAAGTCCGTCGGTCAGGGAGAGCATCAGCTCTCCATCCTTACCGGAGTTGAGCTGGTTGTCAAACCGCGGCAGACCATCGCCCTGATCGGCGAGTCAGGTTCCGGTAAATCGACCCTGCTGGCGATCCTCGCTGGCCTGGACGATGGCAGCAGCGGGGAAGTCTCGATGCTGGGCAAACCGCTGCATCGGATGGATGAGGAGGCGCGGGCGGCGCTGCGGGCGCAGCACGTTGGCTTTGTTTTTCAGTCGTTTATGCTGATCCCGACGCTCAACGCCCTGGAGAACGTCGAGCTGCCGGCGCTGCTGCGCGGCGCCAGCGACAGTGAGAGCCAGGGCGATGCCCGCGCGCTGCTTGAGCAGTTGGGGCTTGGCAAACGCCTGCACCACCTGCCGGCGCAGCTCTCCGGCGGCGAACAGCAGCGGGTGGCGCTGGCCCGGGCCTTCAACGGGCGCCCGGCCCTCCTGTTCGCCGATGAGCCCACCGGCAACCTCGATCGCCAGACCGGGGACAAAATTGCCGATCTGCTGTTCTCGCTTAATCGCGAACACGGCACCACCCTGATCCTCGTCACTCACGATCCGCTGCTGGCGGCGCGCTGCGACCGCCGTCTGCGCCTGGTGGATGGCCAACTGCGGGAGGAAGCATGATCGCCCGCTGGTTCTGGCGCGAATGGCGCTCGCCGTCGCTGCTGATCGTCTGGCTGGCGTTAAGCCTCGCCGTGGCCTGCGTGCTGGCCCTGGGGTCGATAAGCGATCGGATGGAGAAAGGCCTTAGCCAGCAAAGCTGTGAGTTTATGGCCGGCGACCGTACGCTGCGCAGTTCGCGCGAGGTACCCGCCGAGTGGATCGCGCAAGCGCGGAAGTCAGGGCTGACCGTCGGCGAGCAGCTGAGCTTCGCCACCATGACGTTCGCCGGTGATACGCCGCAGCTGGCGGACGTTAAGGCGGTGGACGACCGCTATCCGCTGTATGGCACCCTCGAGACGCAGCCGCCGGGGCTGAAGCCGCAGGCGGGGAGCGTGCTGCTGGCGCCAAGGCTGATGGCGCTCCTGAACCTGAAAACCGGCGATACGATTGACGTTGGCGATGCCACGCTGCGCATTGCCGGGGAAGTGATTCAGGAGCCGGATGCAGGGTTTAACCCCTTCCAGATGGCGCCGCGACTGATGATGAATATGGCTGACGTGGCAAAAACCGGGGCCGTGCAGCCCGGCAGTCGCGTCGCATGGCGCTATAAGTTCGCCGGTAACGCGCAACAGCTGGCGGATTATGAACAATGGCTGCTGCCGAAGCTCGGCGCGGAACATCGCTGGACTGGCCTTGAACAGGACGACAGCGCGCTGGGCAAATCCCTTGAGCGCTCGCAGCAATTCCTGCTGTTATCCGCGCTGTTGACGCTGCTGCTGGCCGTTGCCGCGATCGCCGTGGCGATGAGCCACTACTGCCGCAGTCGCTACGATCTGGTCGCAATTTTGAAGACGCTGGGCGCCGGGCGGGCGCAGCTGCGCAAGCTCATCGTCGGCCAGTGGCTGCTGCTGCTGACGCTGTCGGTAATAAGCGGCGGGGTCGTGGGCCTGGCGCTGGAGCGCCTGCTGCTGTTGATGCTCAAACCGGTGCTACCCGCCGCGCTACCCGCTGCCAGCGGTTGGCCGTGGCTGTGGGCTATCGGGGCGACAGGCGTCATTTCCCTGCTGGTGGGCCTGCGGCCGTATCGACTGCTGCTGGCGACCCTGCCGCTGCGAGTGCTGCGTCAGGATGTGGTGGCTAACGTCTGGCCGCTGAAACACTATATTCCTGTGGTCTGCGCGGTGGTGGTCGGCGGGCTGGCCTGGCTGATGGGCGGCAGCCCGCTGCTGTGGTCGGTGCTGGCCGGGGCGGTGGTGCTGGCGCTGCTGTGCGGCCTGGTGGGCTGGGGATTGCTGTGGCTGCTCAAACGCCTGACGCTCAAAGCCTTGCCGCTGCGTCTGGCGGTGAACCGCCTGCTGCGCCAGCCGTGGTCGACCCTCAGCCAGCTGGCGGCGTTTTCCCTGTCGTTTATGCTACTGGCGCTGCTGTTGGTGCTGCGCGGCGATCTGCTTGACCGCTGGCAGCAGCAGTTGCCCCCGGAAAGCCCGAACTACTTTCTGATCAATATCGCCCCTGAGCAGATAATGCCGGTGAAGACTTTCCTCGCCGAACACCAGACCCGGGCGGCGGAATTTTATCCGATCGTCCGGGCTCGTCTGACGCAGATCAACGGTCACTCCACGGACGGGAACAAAGACGAAGCGCTGAATCGCGAGCTTAATCTCACCTGGAGCGAACAGCGTCCGGATCATAATCCGCTGGTGGCCGGTAGCTGGCCGCCGAAGCCGGGCGAGGTATCGATTGAAGAGGGACTGGCGCAGCGGCTGGGGGTGAAGATCGGCGATACGGTGACCTTTACCGGCGATACTCAGGACTTCAGCGCGAAGGTCAGCAGCGTGCGCAAAGTTGACTGGGAGAGCCTGCGGCCCAACTTCTTCTTTATTTTCCCCTCCGGGGCGCTGGACGGGCAGCCGCAGAGCTGGCTCACCAGCTTCCGCTGGGATAACGGTCCCGCGATGTTGACCCAGTTGAACCGCGAGTTTCCCACCGTTAGCCTGTTGGATATCGGCGCCATCCTGCGTCAGGTCGGCCAGGTGCTCTCCCAGGTCAGCCGGGCGCTGGAGGTGATGGTGGGCCTGGTCACGGCCTGCGGCGTGCTGCTGTTGCTGGCGCAGGTCCAGGTCGGTATGCGCCAGCGGCATCAGGAGCTGGTGGTCTGGCGCACGCTGGGGGCCGGGAAATCGCTGCTGCGCGCCACGCTGTGGGCGGAGTTTGCCCTGCTGGGGCTGGTTTCCGGACTGGTGGCGGCGATAGGCGCGGAAGTGGCGCTGGCGATGCTGCAGACGAAAGTGTTTGATTTCCCCTGGACGCCGGACTGGCGCTTGTGGGTGATGCTGCCGCTGACGGGAGCGGTGTTGTTATCTCTGTGCGGCGGCGGGCTGGGGCTGCGTTTGTTAAAGGGGAAAGCGTTGTTCCGTCAGTTTAGCCAGTAAGATTATTGCATTTTGATGATGCGCCGCCGTTTTTGGCGGCGCTTTTATTTTAAGCGCACAAATTGATAACTCGTTGATTTTTAAGCGCACAAAACATTAAAAAACCGACAACACGCTGTATTGATTCGCGGTTAATATTCAGCTGGTAAATATAAGGTTGCTTATTAATCAAGGAAAAACTATGGCACATAAAATAAAAGCGCTGGCGGTCTCGATCGGCGCAACACTGGTGTTCGCTTCATTTGCTTCCCACGCGGAGATCACGCTGCTGAAACAAGATCCGCAGGCGGGCGATCCGTTAAGCCGGCTTAACTTTACCGTCGGCGGGAGTATTCGTCCGCAGTTCAACATGATGAGCGGCGATGGTGATAAAGGATCCTATAAGCGTAACGGTTTCGACGGTGGCACCCGTTTCCGCTTCGCGGCGGATTACTACCTGTTCGATGATATTAGCTGGATCAGCTACTACGAACTGGGGGTGAACATTCCGGCACTGTTTGACTGGGATAACCACTACGCGGAAGGCGCAAACAATACCACCCGCCGCATGCTGTATACCGGCCTGAAAAGCGATACCTGGGGTACGTTAACCTACGGGCAGCAGAACAGCATTTACTATGATGTGGTGGGGGTGAAAACCGATATCTGGGACTACGACATGATCGGCCAGGCCCCGGGAAACGGTATTAACGGCGATTACGATGGCTCCTATCGTTCACGTAATATGCTGAAATATAAGAAAACCGTGGGTGATGTCGATCTTTACGGCTCTTATCTGTTCGAAGATAGTGAGTATCTGCCGGGCAACGGCCTGCGCTACAAGCGTAAAGGCGGCGGTTCTGTTGGTGCGGACTACCACATCATGAAGGACCTGACCTGGGGTACCGCGTGGAACTATACCCGCGCCGAAATGCGCGACCCGTCAAGCGCCGACAGCAAAACCTATGACCAGAACATCGTCGGTACCGCGCTGAGCTGGACCCCGGATAACTGGACCTTCTCCTTCGGCGGCGGCTGGTATCAGAACTTCCTCACCACCAAAAAAACCGATGTGCATAACTACTTCGCCGGTGACGCCTGGGGGATTGAATATTTTGCGGGCTATAAATTCCCGATCAATCAATACGCTGTTAAATCTATTCAGCCGTACTTTATGGGCGACCGCCTGCAGTACGTGAATGGCCGCAACTACCAGCGTATCGATAACGGTCTGGGGATCAGCTTCCAGCTGGATTACGGTTTCCGCGTTGACTACGAACACGTGTTTACCTCCAGCACCGACAACCTGGGGGATATGAACCTGGTGCGTCTGCGTTACGACTTCTAAGCGGTCACAACTCCCCGGTCGCGCTGCGCTACCGGGGCTATAAATTGCGCCGACCAGTAGCCCGGCTAAGGCGTTTACGCCGCAAGCCGGGACAATAGCGCATGCGATTACTTCGCCAGCCAGGCGGCGACCTCCTGCCAGCTGCCGCGAAACAGGATCTTCCCGGCTTTTTTCCCCAACTGATAGCGATACATCGGGTCGTAGTATTCTTCCAGCAGCGGCACCAGCCAGGCGAAGTGCGCCTCGGTGCTGGCGGTGCGCTGCTGCTGCACCAGCGCCGCGTCGAGCCGTTCAGTCAGCTGAGCAAAACGCTGCAGCCCCAGGCGACGGCGGATGGCAAACAGACCATGATGGAGGTACTCGCCGTATGCCAGCCAGCCTTTCTCTTCGCCATACGCGGCGATGAAGTCGCGATACATGCGATCGAAGTACTCTTCGCGCAGCCGTTCGAGGCGAACGTCAAATGGATCTTCCACCACCGCCAGCGGCGATTGCGCCATGCGGAGGCGCAGGCACTCCGGCAGATGGTTGGCACCGATCATATGGCCTTCATCTTCCAGCACCCAGCGGGTCTGCTGTTCGGCTTTTTTAAGCAGGCTGACCGCCAGGTGGTTTTCAAAGGTGGCCTGCGGGTGCTGATCCTGCAGGGTTCGACCGAATGAAGAACCGCGGTGATGGGCAAGCCCTTCCAGATCGATACCGTCCGGTCGCGAGCAGACCAGCTGAGTTTTGCCATTGCCGGTGCAGCCGCCAATCAGCACAATCGGGCGCTGTACCAGTTCGTCGGTGGCCTGGATCGCCGCCTGGCGTAGCGCTTTATAGCCGCCGACGATCAGGGGGTACTCCACGCCAGCGTCTTTCAGCCACTGCTGGACGATATGCGATCGCTGGCCGCCGCGGGCGCAGCACAGGTAACCGTACGGGTAACGGGCGCACGCTTCCAGCCACGCCTGGATCCGGCTGGCGCGCAGGTCGCCATCAACCAGCTTATGGCCGAGCGCCAGCGCCGCCTCTGGCCCCTGACGCTTGTAGCAGGTGCCGACCGCGGCGCGTTCTTCATCATTCATCAGCGGCAGGTTGATCGCCGCCGGCATCGCGCTTTGGCTAAACTCCACCGGGGCGCGTACGTCAATCAGTGGCGTATCGCTGGCGAGAATGGCGCGATAATCCGTCCCATTGGTCATGGGGTATCCTCTGAAGTCAAAACAGAAATGGGCTTTACAGCAAGGGGGGGATTGTACGCGCCTCAAGGTGTGCCGGGGAAGGGGATAGATCAAATCCCCGGCACGCAGGGCTTAGCTGAGCTGCGATTGCGCCCAGAACAGGCCGCTGGTGTACTCCGGCGGCAGCAGCGGCTTGATCGCTTCCAGCGTCGCGCTCAGGCGATCGGTATCACTGTCGGTGAGGTTCAGGTGCCCGACTTTGCGACCCGGACGCACCTCTTTATCGTACCAGTGCAGGTGCACCAGCGGCAGCTTCAGCCAGTCGTAGTTGAGATCGGTGCCGATCAGGTTGATCATCACCGACGGGCTGTTGACCACTGGCGGCGGCAGCGGCAGGTCGGTAATCGCTCGCAGATGCAGTTCAAACTGGCTGATGGAGGCGCCATTTTGCGTCCAGTGGCCACTGTTGTGCACGCGCGGCGCCAGCTCGTTGATCAGCAGCCCCTCGGCGGTGACGAAGCATTCCATCGCCATCACGCCGACGTAGTTCAGCTCGTTCATGATCGCCGTCAGCATGCTTTCCGCTTGTTCCTGCTGGCGGGCATTGGCCTGCGGGAAGGCCACGCTGGCGCGCAGAATACCGTCCTGATGCAGGTTGCGGGTCAGCGGGTAGAAGACGGTGCTACCGTCATGAGCGCGGGCGCCCACCAGAGACACTTCGCCGGAGAAGTTAATCCCCTGCTCGACGATGCACTCGCCGTAGTTATCCTCCGGGAGTTGCGCGGTTTCGTCAGCGCGCAGGCGCCACTGGCCGCGGCCGTCGTAGCCGCCGACGCGACGCTTAACGATCGCCAGCTCGCCAAGGCGGGCAAACACCGCCGGCCATTCGCTTTTATCCGCCAGCAGCTGCCACGGGGCAGTGGCCAGGCCAAGCTTGTCGAATAGCTGCTTTTGCGTCAGGCGGTCGGCGATAATCGGGAAGACATCGCGGTTGACGAACGCCGGATGGCGGGCCAGCTCGCGGGTGAGGGCGGTTTCCGGCCAGCGTTCAATTTCTGCCGTGATGACGCTCTGCTGGAACGGCACCGCTTCCGGGTCGGCTTCCAGCCCCACCGGCCAGACGGCGATGCCCAGCGGCTCACCGGCCTGGCGCAGCATGCGGCCTAACTGACCGTTACCGAGCACGCATACCTGTTTCATGCCGCACCCCGCGGATCCGGGTTATCCAGCACTTCATCGGTTTGTGCCTGACGCCAGGCGCTCAGGCGCTGGTGCAGTTCGGCATCATGTTGGGCAAGGATCTGTGCGGCGAGCAGGCCAGCGTTCGCTGCGCCAGCTTTGCCGATAGCCAGCGTACCGACCGGAATGCCGCGCGGCATTTGCACAATGGAGTAGAGGCTGTCGACACCGCTTAAGGCCGCGCTCTGAACCGGCACGCCAAGCACCGGCACCAGGGTTTTCGCCGCAATCATGCCCGGCAGATGCGCCGCGCCGCCTGCCCCTGCAATAATCACCTGATAACCGTGGCTCTCGGCGCTTTCAGCAAAGCTGAACAGCTTATCAGGCGTACGGTGGGCGGAGACCACTTCGACATGGTACGGAACGTTCAGGGCATCAAGGATTTCTGCGGTAAATTGCATGGTAGCCCAGTCGCTTTTGGACCCCATCACGATGGCGATACGCGCCGAATTATTGCGGGAAGACATGCGTCTTAAAACTCCTGTGGGTGTGTTTCACACTGCTTTAGAGGCCACAGAGAATAGCATGAACTGCCAGCAAGGAAAACGGTTGCGTGCGCATGGTTAGCCGTCTTTTGTCTCGTTCAGTGATGACGTCGATCGCGGCTTATTGGCCTTTATCTCATTCATGATGCAGGTGATGAGCAGCACTACCCCCCCACGGGAGCATCAGGGTGCCCATCACCAGTAAATAGATTTGTACCAGCCGGCTATCGTGAGGGCGGGTACAGAGCAAATAAATGGCATAGAAATAGATGGTCCACGCCAGCATTGCACACCAGACAAACGTCAGCGTGTTGCCAATAGCGACGCCGACTAAGGCGATATAACTTACCCCTAACGGATTGAGGATCGCGATGATCGTTCCCCACATCAGCGGCTGACTCCACTTTTTTCTGTTCATGCTCGTTCCTTGAGAGTGATGTCGTGGGAGACTAGCATGCAGGACGCGGGGAAGCGCGCACCTTCGCCCAGGCAAAAGACGGTTTCGGAATTGTGCTCGCGCAGGAACTAGAACGGAAAGTGGATGAGTTCGACGTCGTCCGGTGTCACCTTGACCATCGAACCTTCGCTGTGCCAGGCGCCAAGTACCACGCGCCATGCAGGTTGGCCGTTGGCCTGCAGTTCATGGACCGCCGGGCGATGGGTATGGCCGTGGATCAGCCACTGCACATGATGTCTTTCCATGACGTCAACTACCGCCTGTGGATTCACATCCATAATGTCCATTGATTTACTGCTGTTGGCGGCTTTGCTGTCGGCGCGCATGCGGGCGGCGATGCGGCGGCGGATAAACAGCGGCAGGGCCAGGAACAGACGCTGGATCCACGGGGTGTGGACTTTGGCGCGAAACGCCAGATAGCCTGGGTCATCGGTGCACAGCGTGTCGCCATGCATAATCAACACTTCACGGCCATAGAGGTCCAGTCGCTCTTCTTCGGCGAGCAGGAGCATCCCGCTCTGGCGGGCAAAGCGCTGGCCGACGAGAAAATCGCGGTTGCCGTGGATGAAGTAGCACGGCACGCCGGCGTCGACGACGGCTTTGATTGCCGAGGCAATTTGTTGGTGCAGCGGGTTCGGATCGTCATCGCCGATCCACGCCTCAAACAGATCGCCAAGGATATACAGGGCGTCCGCCTGGCGGGCTTCGCCCTGTAAAAAACGCAGAAAACCGGCGGTGATCGCCGGTTCTTCTGTTTGCAGGTGCAAATCTGCAATAAAAAGTGTCGCCACGAATTACTCGCTGACGGTGACGCTTTTGATGATCACATCATCTTTCGGCACATCCTGGTGCATGCCGCTGCGGCCGGTGGCAACCGCTTTGATTTTGTCTACCACGTCCATGCCTTCAACCACTTCGGCGAAAACGCAGTAGCCCCAACCCTGCAGGCTTTCGCCAGAGAAGTTCAGGAAGTCGTTATCGGCCACGTTGATGAAGAACTGGGCGGTGGCGGAGTGCGGCGCCTGAGTACGGGCCATTGCCAGCGTACCACGGGTGTTTTTCAGGCCGTTGTTCGCTTCGTTCTGAATCGGAGATTTGGTCTCTTTTTGTTTCATGCCCGGTTCGAAACCGCCGCCCTGAATCATAAAGCCGTTGATAACACGGTGGAAAATGGTGTTGTCGTAGAAACCTTCGCGGCAGTAGTCCAGGAAGTTTTTAACTGTTTCCGGCGCTTTGTCGTCAAACGTTTTGATTACGATATCGCCATGATTGGTGTGGAAAGTAACCATTTTTGCATCCTGTTCCGATGAGTGTGGTGCCAGCACCCGATGTCGGGTGAGATATAGGGGGGTGTTATAGCATAACCGCGGGGGTCGATGCACCTTGCAATGTGTGCTGCGTCCGGTCTGAATTATGGGTATTATAGAGACTTCATTACCCACACACGTCTACACGGAATCTTCGATGTTAAAAATTTTTAATACACTGACGCGCCAGAAAGAGGAATTTAAACCTATCCATGCCGGGGAAGTCGGCATGTACGTGTGTGGTATTACCGTTTACGATCTCTGTCATATCGGCCATGGCCGTACCTTCGTCTCCTTTGACGTCGTGGCGCGCTATCTGCGTTTTCTTGGCTATAAGCTGAAGTACGTGCGCAATATCACCGATATCGACGACAAAATCATTAAGCGCGCTAATGAAAACGGCGAAAGCTTTGTCGCGCTGGTCGATCGCATGATTGCCGAAATGCACAAAGATTTTGACGCGCTGAATATTCTGCGTCCCGACAGCGAACCGCGCGCAACGCACCATATCGCGGAGATCATTGAGATCACCGAGCAGCTGATAGCTAAAGGCCATGCTTACGTCGCAGATAACGGCGACGTGATGTTTGACGTGCCGACGGACCCGAATTACGGTCTGCTGTCACGCCAGGATCTCGATCAGCTGCAGGCGGGGGCGCGCGTCGACGTGGTTGACGTCAAGCGGAATCCGATGGACTTCGTCCTGTGGAAGATGTCGAAAGAGGGCGAGCCAAGCTGGCCGTCGCCGTGGGGCGCGGGTCGTCCGGGCTGGCATATCGAGTGCTCGGCGATGAACTGCAAGCAGCTCGGCAACCACTTCGATATTCACGGCGGTGGTTCGGATCTGATGTTCCCGCATCATGAAAACGAAATCGCCCAGTCCACCTGCGCCCATGACGGCGAGTACGTTAACTACTGGATGCACTCCGGCATGGTGATGGTTGACCGCGAGAAGATGTCGAAATCGCTGGGTAACTTCTTTACCGTCCGCGACGTGCTGAAGTATTACGATGCGGAGACGATTCGCTACTTCCTGATGTCCGGCCACTATCGCAGCCAGCTGAACTACAGCGAAGAGAACCTCAAGCAGGCGCGTTCGGCGCTGGAGCGTCTGTACACCGCGCTGCGCGGGACGGACAAATCCGTCGACGCGGCGGGTGGCGAAGCCTTCGAAGCACGCTTTATCGAGGCGATGGACGACGACTTCAACACCCCGGAAGCCTACTCGGTGCTGTTCGATATGGCGCGTGAAGTGAACCGTCTGAAAACCGAGGACGCGGCCGCGGCGAACGCCATGGCGGCCCACCTGCGTAAGCTTGCCTCGGTGCTGGGTCTGCTGGAGCAGGAGCCGGAGGCGTTCCTGCAGAGCGGCGCGCAGGTTGACGACGCGGAAGTGGCGGAGATCGAATCGCTCATCCAGCAGCGTCTGGACGCGCGTAAAGCGAAAGACTGGGCGGCGGCGGATGCGGCGCGCGACCGTCTCAACGAGATGGGCATTGTGCTGGAAGATGGCCCGCAGGGCACCACCTGGCGCCGGAAGTAAGCCATAAAAAAACGCCCGCAAAAGCGGGCGTTTTTCTTTTCGTTGTCAGGCCGTGACGGTGACGCTCTGGCCTTCAAAGCTCACCGTCTGACCGGCGACGATTTTGCAGCGTTTGCGGGTTTCCACCGCGCCGTCAACTTTCACCAGCCCGTCAGCGATAGCGATTTTCGCCTGGGCGCCGCTTTCGCTCCAGCCTTCCAGCTTCAGCAGATCGCACAGCTCAACGTGCGGGTGTTTACCTAAGGAAAATGTCGCCATCTCAGGCCTCCTCAACGTCGTGATACTCTTCGCACGCCTGCAGCGTGTTCTGAATCAGGGTGGCGACGGTCATCGGGCCAACGCCGCCGGGAACCGGGGTGATGTAGGACGCGCGTTCGGCGGCATCTTCATACACCACGTCGCCGACCACTTTGCCGCTTTCCAGACGGTTAATGCCGACATCGACCACAATCGCCCCTTCTTTAATCCACTCGCCAGGAATAAAGCCCGGTTTACCTACTGCAACGATCAGCAGGTCGGCGTTTTCGACGTGATGGCGCAGGTTTTTGGTAAAGCGGTGGGTCACGGTGGTGGTGCAGCCGGCCAGCAGCAGCTCCATGCTCATCGGGCGACCGACGATATTGGACGCGCCAATGACCACCGCATTGAGGCCGTAGGTGTCGATATTGTAGCGTTCCAGCAAGGTCACGATACCGCGCGGAGTGCACGGACGCAGGCGCGGCGCCCGCTGGCACAGGCGGCCAACGTTGTAGGGATGGAAGCCGTCGACGTCTTTATCCGGCGCGATGCGCTCGAGCACTTTGACGTTGTCGATCCCTGCCGGCAGGGGCAGCTGAACCAGAATACCGTCGATGGTCTTATCGGCATTCAGGGTGTCGATAAGCTCCAGCAGCTCGGCTTCGCTGGTGGTTTCCGGGAGATCGTAAGAGCGGGAGACGAAGCCCACTTCTTCACATGCTTTGCGCTTGCTGCCGACATAAATCTGCGAGGCCGGGTTGCTACCGACCAGCACGACGGCCAGCCCAGGGGCGCGTTTTCCGGCCGCAACGCGAGCCTTCACTTTTTCCGCAACCTCAGAGCGTACCTGCTGCGCAATCGTTTTACCGTCAATAATTTTTGCTGCCATCAGAGAGAGGATTCCATCTGTATCTTTACGAAAGGGGGATGAGGATATTTTGTCAGAAGCGGGCCTCGCTGTCAGTCCTCGTTTGCTGTTTTATCCTGTATGCGGTGAATTTAGCCTGTTTTGACCCTGTTAAGTCCAGGGTCATTGGTGTGTTGCGCCTGGCCACTAAGTGAATTTTCGCGCGCATGAGCTCCGGTGGTATGCTTCTTGTACAGTTGCTGAGGGATATTTCGCCAGCATCGTATAAGCCCCGCAGTTTCCTGGCAAAATGGATTGACTCAACGGACGTGGACCGTATAATTCCAGGCGTTTCACTCCGCGAAGCACTCGCTTCTCAGGGCGCCCTTAGCTCAGCTGGATAGAGCAACGGCCTTCTAAGCCGTAGGTCACAGGTTCGAATCCTGTAGGGCGTGCCATACTCACTTCTCTTAACGTCTCCTGAAGTCTACTCAATCCACCTCCGCGCGGGTAGTCAAAAGGCGCAATCGCCACGCACCAAAAGTTCTGAAGGGAAGCATCTCACATTCCAAACTTCTATGTTATACCTAGCCAGGATTTCGACTCCGATCTCACAAACCATACTCGTAGCATTTTTAAGCTGCGGTTTCAGTTTGAAAGTAGCAGAGTAAGAAACCACTCATGATCTTTAAGGGCCTATCCTTATGAGTCCGGAGCCTGGGGCGTGGATTCCGACGGATGGCGAGATTTGTCTGGAACAAATCGGAATCAACGATTGGTTTGGGGCGGAATACGCACACAACAAACCAACAATATTACAGCAAGGTTACCTTAAAAAACTTCAATAAAGCATAAGGGAGATTTTGATGATTTACCAATGTTATTCATGTAATAAGACATCTTTCGAAATTATATGCCCGTGGTGTTCAGGTACCATACCAATACCATCCTCACCCTGGGGCAGCAGAAGCTCATCTGCTAAATCATCTGATTTAAAAGAGATGATTCCTCTGGATCCATCCTTCTACCCGGAGTTTCAGTACCAGTCAAAGGGTATGTTAAAAGATTTATTTGGGAAAAAGAAAGAGCAATCGCAACTAAACCAATTGCTTGAAAATGTTCTGGAAAAGTACTCTAAATTTAAAGATCCTTATTTTACAAACTTCATATATACATCCAGGTTTTCTAACACTCAAACTACCGAGGTTGAATATTCAGAATATAATGGAGTGTATTCAGATACCAGATTGTTCAGAGAAGTGCTTGTACGAAAAGGTTTTAGCGAACTAGAACAATTGCCCATGTTGTTAGATAAGCTACTACTCACAACATCTTTTAACGCTCTTTATTATGGTTTTGCTAAAGAGGTCAAAAGGCATATTAAACCAACAGTTAGCGAATCGTTTAAATCATGGATAGAAGAAGCCGGGACAACCTTTCGAGCAGATCTTTCTTTGTTCTTGTTTTACCTTTGGGATAATAAAGTTAATTTTTCAGAAATAGAATTCAATGACAATGCAAAAAATACCCCAGGACTACCTTTGGTTTCATTTGAAAATATTAAAAAGTATTTGTTTATATGTGAGGACATTTATTTTGATATTCTAGTGGAAAGATTGGCTACGCGCCTTGAACATTTTAATCCGAGTAAGTTTGTAACTATGTATCTTATCGACGCAATGGATGGATACCAGTTTGAAAATTTCCTCGTCGAAATATTCCAAACTCTGGGGTACGACGTTAAGGAAACTAAGAAAACTCAGGATCAAGGAGCGGATTTATTTGTTACACGATTTGGCAAAAATATGGTCATTCAGGCAAAGAATTATTCTGGTTCTGTAGGTAATTCGGCTGTGCAGCAAGCGATCTCCGCTAAAGCATTTTATGGTTGTGATGAAGCGATGGTGGTCACTAACTCTTATTATACCAAGTCAGCAATGGAATTAGCTGAGTCTGCGCGAGTTCGTTTGATCGACAGGAATGAACTGCAAAAATATCTGGATGATTACAATCAAAAAATAATTGAGGACTTTCAATCAAATCCATAGTTATCTTTCGATAGAAACAAGCATGGCATTGTTCCAGCTTGAGCTATGCCAATGATAATAGACCAGAATCATTTGTAAAGGATCTATTTATTCATTGCATGTGGAGACATAGTTGGCCATAAGAGCTAAGGCTTTTCTCATGCCAGTCTAGAGGGAAGGTGTTGTCATTCGCTCACTGCTAGTTGAGTAGCGAGGAACGCTAGTTACACCATCCGCAACGGACTGGCACAGACTCTCCAGGTCAAAGAACGTCACCGGCACAGGATGGTAGTACCAGCCACCAGTGGCAAAATTCGCAGAGGTTAAGATAGTCGAACTGATAAATGAGTCTCCGTAGCAAAAACGTCAAGGCCACAGCATTACATTGCTGTGAGTGCGTCTATAATATAATCCCAGCGATTAAGAAATTCTTTATCTTGGCCTTTCGCTATTTTGAACAACGGTACGCTATGTTGCCAGGTAGAAATGACTTTCACTATTTCGCTAGGAACGATGAATACCTCAGGCGTACTCTCCATGTTGATGTCTTCTGACATATTACAGAAAACATAAAATAAATCAGGCGATACTACAGGCATATGCTTGCCTACCATCCATTGCCGCGGCTGACTCCTTGCCCAAGAGCCTTTAACCTGAATGCTAATGCTTTTTGAGCCGTTGATCGTCGCAATTATATCGACAGCACTTGTTCCGCTGGTGGTTAGTGCTGCGCTGATACCCAGTCGAGAAAGCATATAGGCAACGTAATATTCACCCGCATCGCCAGCATTTTTGCTGGAGCGTCTAGTTATTTCTTCCATGATCAATCCTCCGAAACAGTTTTTGATTGTAGCGCCATCGATAGCTTCTGAGCATTGTTAGCCAGACGCGGTAGATGTTTGGACTGACCCAGCCCGGTAGACGATTCTACACTATAGTTGGACTTACCCCACGACCATAGACAAATTTTGTCCTCACGACGAACCATCTCGATGCTTCTTATGTCCTGCAGTATTTGCCGGACGATGGCCAATCAGAGTACAGCATTCTACCAGGTGAGTCGTTTAGGTGTTGGTTCCGTTGCCTCAGCAGTTATCTGTGTCTTGTTTCATCAGGATTCATATTTGGATAATGAACCATCATTGAGGCAACAAACGACTTTTTTAAACCAGCATTGGTTTTGGAGCGGGGCATCTGAAGAGAAAATCACACTGATGACAGTTCAATTTCCAGGATACGCCCGCCTGGCGTCCGAGCCTGAAACCCGGACGATGGAAAAAGGTATGAATATAGTGATAGCCAGACTGGCGGCATTACGGCTCTGTAATACCGCTCAGAATGGGTAATGGTGATTATAGCTGAGTGCAGAATAAGCGCTCTGCAGGAATGGGAAAATATGTTGCCGGTAACAGGCTAATAGTCATTATAGCTTTAGGTTATGTCTGACTGGGTTAAGTATCGCTTTTTAAGCTGGCGTAAAGTACAGTTGTTAAAGATCAATATTGAACACTTTTTGAAAGCATACCCTCGATGTTCATCCACTGCCAGGAAAGATCCAAATGAACATCAAATTCGTCGCCATCTCCGTATTCGCTTTTGTGTGTATCTTTGCATCAGATATTTCCATCGCCAAATCAAATTCATTAAGCGATGATCAGGTCAGGCAAAGAATTATTGATGACTCTATCGCATCCTATCCCGGTAGCTGTGCCTGTCCCTTCAATACCGCCCGGAACGGCAGCTCGTGCGGTGGCCGCAGTGCCTGGAGCAAAGCTGGTGGCTATTCACCCATTTGCTACAAGAAAGAAGTAACTAAGGAAATGGTGAAGGCGTGGCGACAAGAGAATCAATGATAATAATCAATACCTGAACCAGTTGATTACTTACACTGGAATATTAGTTTAAATAACATTAAATGATTATTTCGAATACTGCAGGCCATTTGCAGTAAGCACTGTTCTGTTAGAGGGGGCAGAGGCCACAGCGTATATCTTTTTACCTTGTGATATTTGCCCCCAGCTAATTTATTTATCCTTCCAGATAGATTACGTGCCACCATATCCTGTTACTAAGCGCATGGGGTTACTCACTCAAAAGACACTTCCTCTTCTCACGACGAAACCGGTTCAGCGGTTTGTGTATGGAGACAGTCCCCATGACTTCAATCTGATAACAAAAAGTTTAATTTTTTTCCCCGCCGCGCTGACTATAGTTAGGGCACTTTCACTTGCCCAATAAGGTCACGATTATGAAATTAGTTATCGCCTCCGTAATTTCTCTGCTCAGCTTCAGCGCGCTGGCGGCGCCAGAGGGGACGCTCAGCGTACACATTCTTAATCAGCAAACCGGGCTCCCTTCACCGGGGGTGCAGATTGAGCTGGATAAACAGCAGGGGGAGAGCTGGCAGCATATCGCCACCGGTAAAACGGATGCCGATGGGCGGATTAAATCGCTCTATCCGCAGGCGGAGAATATGGAGCCGGGGGTTTATAAAGTGACGTTTAAAACCGGTGACTATTTTAAAAGCCAAAACATGAATACGTTCTTCCCGGTGGTCCCGGTTATTTTCAATGTCACAAAGCAAAATCAAAAACTGCATATCCCGCTGCTGCTCAGTCAGTACGGATACTCTACCTACCGCGGCAGCTGATGACGCAAGCTGCTATCCAGCCAACGCCTGCGCCTCTTCCGCAGGCGTCACGCTTTCCTCGCACCACGATGTCCACGCCTAACGCTCGGTCTCTTTCTCTTTAAAGTGTTTAACAGCTTCGTCGTACATCGCCAGCAGGCCGGAAATTTCGCCTTCATATTGCGGCACGCGCTGGGCGCGAACGAGCTCAATCAGCAGCGCATAGGCTGCTTCTTCCGGGGCCGCATGTGGATTGATCAGTCCAGACATATCACCTCCTTAACAGTGGGCCTTTAGCCTACCCCTCGGCGGGAAAACGCAACAGCCTGATATGCAACCAGTACTTCTTATATGGCTCTTGTGAAACCTCAGAGGCGAAGACCACGGCGGAAATCAATTGAAGGAGGGGTTATCCAGACCACTGGCGTGGCGGTTAGCGGTGCATCTACACTGGCAGCAGGCTCATCATCAGCCAGGCGATGGTAATGCAGATGAGGGTCATCGACAGCACAAAATTCATGGTAGCTCTTCTTCATCCTTTCTTTACTCAGCGTAAATTTTGACAGCGATGATCGCCTTTATCCTTGGCGATTTGTGCCGCTATCCGGCGGTGGGCTGGGGAAAGACGGCCTGTTTCCCCGTGAAGGCCAGTAAAATATCCTCTTTGTCAGGGTTATAGTGATGACATCAATGAATATGCTGCATCACATTGGTTATGTTGGTCTTTCCGCCTGAAGAATGACTTCAGGTCGCTGATAAGCTTGCTGGGGGACTAACAGGATGAGCACTACACCGTTAACGCTTTCTTTTGCCGGGCAACAACCGCCCATCGCCCTGCCGCAGGTGCCGGGAACGCGGGGGCCGGTGGGAGTCGACATGCGCGGGCTAAATCAGTCCGGATTCTGCAGCTATGACCCCGGCTTCGCCAATACCGCCGGATGCCAGTCGGCGATCTCGTGGATCGATACGGAAAACAGCGTGCTGCTGCACCGCGGCTATCCGGTAGATCAGCTGGCTCGCCAGTGCGATTTTCTCGAAGTGGCCTACATCATGCTGAACGGTGACGCGCCGGATGAGGCCAGCTATCAAACCTTTCGCGAGACCATCACCCGCCATACTCTGGTCCACGAGCAGATAGCCCGCATGTGCAGCGGCTTTCGTCGCGATTCGCACCCGATGGCGCTGATGTGCGCCCTGGTGGGGGCGCTGGCGGCGTTCTATCATGATGTCCTGGATGTGGAAAATCCGCAGCACCGGGCGCTGGCCGCCACCCGGCTGCTGTCGAAAATGCCCACTATCGCCGCCATGAGCTACAAGTACACCATTGAACAACCCGCCGCGTATCCGCGCAACGATCTCTCCTATGCCGGAAATTTCCTGCAGATGCTGTTTGCTATCCCGGCGGAGAAATATGTTCTGAATCCGGTCATCGAGCAGGCGATGAACCAGATCCTGGTGCTCCATGCCGATCACGGGCAGTGCGCCTCGACCACCACGGTGCGTGCGGCGGGCTCCTCCGGGGCGAATTTATTCGCCTGCGTCGCCGCCGGGCTGGCGTCGCTGTGGGGGCCAATGCACGGTGGCGCCAATGAATCGAGCATGCGAATGCTGGAGGAGATTGAAAGCGTCGATCAGGTTCCGGCGTTTCTGCGCCAGGCGAAGCGCGATCCGCAGGCATTTCGCCGGCTGGGTTTTGGCAACTCGCGCTACCGTCACCGCGATCCGCGCGCCGGGATCCTGCGTGAAACCAGCCATCGGGTACTGGCGGAGGTAGGCATGTCCGACCGTTTGCTGCAGGTGGCGATGGCCCTTGAGGACGTGGCGCTGACCGACCCCTATTTTGTGGACAATGGCCTGTCGCCAAGCGTGGATTTCTATACCGCGGTGATCCTCAAGGCGATGAATCTGCCTTCGTCGATGTTTGCGGTGGTCACCGCGGTCGGTCGGACGGTCGGTTGGGTGGCGCACTGGAACGAGATGCACCAGGCGCCGCTGACCATCTACCGGCCACGGCAGATTTACGTTGGCGAGGGCTATCGGGATTACGTCTCCCGACGCGGCGAGCAGTCTGTTGACCTAAGGTAATGCGTTCGGGCAGGAGGCGCGCGGCGCCTTCCTGCCCAGGCGGGTTGCTACTTAGAGATGCCGGGAGAGCAGATAGTGCTCGACGGCGGTATATTCGGTTAACCGGGTATACAGCGCCAACAGGGCGCTGAGAAAAGCGCCTACCTCACAGGCTTGCGGCCCGGGTGTGGCGAGTAATGGCTGTAGCGTAGCTCTCAGTTGATCAAGGTCAGACTTCAGCACATACGGTATATGCAGGGTGCTGAGGATGGCTTCAGTCTGCTGGAAATCGTGACGAGATGGCAACGCCTCGTCTGCGCTTAGCCAGCTCAGGATAATCAACATGAGGCGATTTTTAGCGTAGAGATACGATTTCATGGCCTGTCTCCTGTCGGTAGTGGCGCAACACCATCCCCTGAACTTTGTTCATCAGTTCCACGTTATTTTTCACCGCCAGCTTGCTAAGGACGCGTGAACGGTAGTAGTAGACCCGTTTGATCATGAGCTGCATGGTGCTGGCCACGTGACACAACGGCATTCCCCCCATCAACAGGCTGATTAAAAAAGTTTCCTTACGGGTCAGGTTATAGCTGTCAGGTATGGCGATATAGAGCTTGTCGGCGGGGGGCGACGTCCAGCGCGGAGCGCGGGCAAGCGCCGTACTGAGCCCGGCAAAACTGGTGATGAACTCTGCGCCAAGCACAATGGCGAGGCTGCTTTCGAGCTCGCTCAACGGGTAGCCTGATTTGGCAAAAATAAAGATCCGGATCAGGGGATTAAACGATTTTAAACTGAGCGCGACCTGCAGTACTTCGATGCTGACGCTGCTGTAATCAATAAGGATGGTGCTTAACCGGGCTCCGGCATCGGTCGCAAAAAAAGTATAGAACATCTCACTCTGTCCGCTAAACGGGTAACAGAGCATTTCTTTAATATCCAGAAGCTTGCTGTTTGGTTCATTAATATACGCCTTCAGCGCAATATTAAAATATTCTGAATCCGCAATGCAGATCAACATAATGACCTCCTGGCATAAATACGCTGTGCATGCTGTCCTGCCTGATTCGACAATTTACTGTAGAGAATACCCGTCTGAAATAACATACTCCCTGCGCTTTCAATCGAGGGGGGAGAACGTGGGAGGAGGTGGTTAATAATGAGTTTGAGCAGGGTTCGGACCCCGTTAAGGGAGATAAGGCCAGGGATGTGCGAAAATTGATTCAATATGGAAAGC
>ENA-UEPL01000472-UEPL01000472.1-human-gut-metagenome-genome-assembly--contig:-NODE-472-length-37346-cov-6.699831_pt1 | contig 37346 bp, 53 predicted proteins | sample MGYA00242896_ERZ507908 | MGnify/ENA primary metagenome ERZ507908 (study PRJEB26167, sample SAMN06115518) | human gut metagenome | host: Homo sapiens | place: China:Chongqing | collected 2015-08-20...
TATGCCACTATGATAACGAATAAGTCAACAAATTCAGTAACTATTTACATTGCTGATAGCAGAAGGTTTACTAAAACTTATATTGCAGCTGGAAATTAAATAAACAATGGGGAGCTGGTACAGCAGATAAGCAAGCAATTACATTGCCTATTGCGTACTCATCAGCAAACTATATTGTTGTTGCATTACCAAATACAAGCATTACACAAACATCTACAAATAATTTACGAGTAATAACAAAAAGCAATTCAAATATTGTTCTTTTTGGAGCAGATTCTTTCCCAGTTTTATACATTTCGTTAGGCAAGTAAACAATGGGGTTATTGCCTTGGCACCAAAGATTATCAAACAAGAAGTTTCCCCATTTCCTTTTCTTCGCAATGTTATTCTTTGGTTATCGGGTATTGCGGGCAAACCGATGATGCAGCCAACTTCCACGAAATAACTGGTATTGTCGCTTATATTATCAGCAAGTCGCAGTTCAAAACAGGATTATGGAACTCGCTCGGTACGGAAAAGCTGTGCTGGGTTGCTGCTGGAAAATAACAATGGGGAAAAGCTGGAGGCTACGGTCAAAGCATTTCCTTTCCTATTGCTTACAGTAGTGCAGCGTGGATTGTTTTACCCTTTCCTGCTTTTGATAATCACCGTTATACGCTCGGTGGCGTAATTTCCTTAAGCAAAACTGCATTTAATACAGTAGCTGACGGAGATAGCAATAAGGTCTTTTATTGGATTAGCTGTGGTAAGTAGTTACAATGGGGAGCCACAGCAACAGCTAAAAGTTATACTTTTACTTATCCATTAGCAATGTCAGTCTGCTACGCAGCGGTTACAGGCATTAAAAGCGGTGGCTCTAATTCAGCTGGTTACAACTCTGTGAAAGTTACTTCTGTTTCTGCAAAAGAATTATCGTTTTATGTATCGCTTGATGAAACGGCATCGTTTTTCGTCATAGTTTTTGGTAAGTAGTTACAATGGGGATTCTTTGAGAGTATTGGTAAAAATTCTTATACTATAAATTTGCCATTAACATATACTAAAAATCATTTATCTTGCGTACCAGTAGCTTATAAACAGAGCCCCGATGAGTTTAGTGCTGTTATCGGCAATTTAAGCTTAAATAATTTTATTATGTACGTTGGCATAGGAATTGAGGGCTGTAGGTATATTTCTTGCGGCATTTAAACAATGGGGGTATGTGTCTAAAAGCGCAGTCAGCGGCTCGGCTGCGTTTACACTGCCAGTATCAGCAACCATATTAGCTGCGGCATCAATGTTAAAAAGCAATCAAAATAACAGCGGACAGCTTGGCTGGCATGGCATTGGCACGTGGTCAACCACGCAAATCAATGTTACATGGAATACCTACGAAGGCAGAAGCCCTGTTAACGCTGTTGGTTATATTGCTGTTTGTAAGGTGTAGGAACAATGGGGAGCTTTAAATGTTGACGGAACATATACCGTAAATTTTCCTATTAGTTTTAATTCTTCTTGTTTTGCTATTTCAACAGCACAAAATGATACTACAGATTCTAATTTTCAAGTTTCATCAGTGAGTGCTAAGAGCTTTAGCGGATGGTGTAAATCAACGCCAAAAGCATGGTATGTAGCTTTGGGTATATAAACAATGGGGATATTATAATGGCTTTGCTAATACTGGCATTACTATAAACCTAAACTTATCTTTTTCCCATACTAATTACGCCGTATTATCTTCTGGCACAATAGCAAGCAATTCTCAAGCTATTACCAAAAGCACAAACAGATTTATCTGTGCTGGTAGCACTTGGAGTAATTCCCAGTGTAATTATTTTTATTGGGCTGCTTTAGGATAAACAACAATGGGGACGAACGGCAGTAAATGCAACTGTAAGCGCTCAAAATATTACTCTACCAATCCCTTTTAGCAATACAAATTATTTTGTATGTTCGGATTATTTTTTGGATGCAACCATAGAATATGTTTATGGACATAACCATGGATATCCGGTAAGTAATAGAGTTTTTCACGCTTGGAATGCCAGAAATAATACCGCTTCACAATGGGTTGCAGTAGGTTATTAAACAATGGGGACAAACGCCATATAATACAGCAGGTACAGAAGGTTCAATAAGATGCTCGTTCGCTATGACTTTTAACACAATATTTGCAGCCTTTGCAGTAGATATACAAATAGCTAAGCATGACATGTATGGTGCAATTTTACAGCTGCCAACAACCAAATATTTAGATTGGAAATCCGATTCTGATTGCAAATATGTTCATTGGTGTGCTTTGGGTAAGTAAACAATGGGGTGATGTGCCAACAGTAACACTTATTGTTTCGTTCCCAATCTCCTTTTCCAGCGCAGCTTATTTTTGCACTGGCGTTGAATACGGCAGCGGCGGAATAGCAAACAACACGTTTGCACCCAACACCGTAAGCAAAACGCAGGTTGAATTTTCCAACTCCGGAAGGGCGAAAAAGTATATCGTTGTTGGGAAGTAAATACAATGGGGATATACATCAACTGCCGTAGCAACTTTTCCTATTAGTTTTGTCAATGAACCATACGTTGCAGTAACAACCGAATATGTTAATTACAGTGTTAACGGGAATACTTTTTTACCTTCTGGTGCAAGTAAAACCCAAATTACATTTTGGAATACTGAACGAGCAAAAAGGTATATAGTTTTAGGCAGTTAAGAACAATGGGGAACTTTTAATACATCATCAACAACAGTGACATTGCCATTAACATTTAGAAATACTCGATATGTTGTTGCAACTAATCCGATTCAAGCGGGTCTTACCGTTGTAGTTGTCACATCAAGAAGAACTTCTTCCTTCGATATAATCCAGCATGATATTAATTCGGCAGGTTCACATAACTATATGTATCTTGCTGCTGGTTAATTACAATGGGGAGCAAAGCTATCTTGTACGCGCGGCGGCATAAAAACAATTAGTTTCCCTATCGCCTTTAGCACTTGTTTCACCGTGCTAGGACAAGATAACGGCTCCGAAAATGGTCAGGATAACTCCATTGTACGTTCTTTTTCTGCAAGCAGTTTCTCGTGGTATTCAGGTGCAACAACCACCATGAATTTTGTTGCTATTGGTAAGTAGTTACAATGGAGAATGAAGCCGTTGGCAAATTTTACATAACCGTTTTGTGCAAGATTTGCACTTACTATACCACCATTATTTGCTGCACCAACAAGCGCTTTTACAAAAGCAGTGGTTGCAATCCTTGTACTGTTATCAGATGATGCCGGTGTTGTAGACTTAGGCGTACCAGTAAATGTAGGACTGGCAAGCGGTGCTTTTGCGTTTAACTGAGTAAGTGTTGCATAATCCGCAACTACATCCTTTACAAATGCAGTTGTTGCAATCTGCGTACTATCAGTAGTTTTTGCCGCTGTCGGTGCTGTAGGCGTACCAGTAAATGTAGGACTGGCAAGCGGTGCTTTTGCATTCAAATCCGTTTTAAGTGCGTAATCAGACAAATCAATTGTGTCTAATGCGGCCTGAACAAAAGCCGTTGTCGCCAGCCTCGTACTATTATTGCCAGCGGACTGCGTAGGTGCGGTAGGATTGCCTGTAAACGCCGGGCTCGCAAGTTTTGCATAATCAGCAAGCGCAGCCAGCAAAGCCGCCATCGTTGCAATCTGGTCGGTATTCGTTCCTTTACTTGCGGTAGGCGCTTTCGGCGTACCAGTAAATACAGGGCTTACCAACGATGCAATCTGGTCAAGGTAACGCACTTTAAATACAGCGGTACCGTCAGTTACCGAAGCCCCCTCGCCCGCCGATTCATAAGCGGACGGCGTAGCCGATGCCGTTGTGCCCGCGGTAGTACAAATTAAAAAGCCACCTTTCGGCAAGGTGGTTTCTGCGCAGATATCCCCTACTACGTAGGCTTTGCTTCTTTCCAAACTTTTAATCGGGCTGTCAGATATTGCCGATAAAATCAACTCAACAAATACCTGCGCCCAGCTGCCGGATTTACGGCGTTTTAATTTAACAATCTTGCTGTCGCCGGATGTCTGCATCCAAACATCATTGTCGCGCGGATTATCCGGCTCTGTATCGCTGACGGTAATGCCTTTCGCTACCCTCATCGTTACCAAAAACTTCGCTGTGCCGTCCGTAATCTCCTGATTGGCTTCGACTTCCGAATAATCAGGCTCGTTGGCGTCACTGGTGCCTGCCTGCGTGCAGACCAGCCAGAACTTGCTGTCTAAATTCGGCGAAGTAATTACATCGTCCACCTGATAAGCAGTGCTGCTCTTGCGGATATTCGCCGCTGTAAACAGATAAAGCAGCTTCGTATCGGTGCCGTTGTAAAAAGCGTTGAAATATTCCATCGGCGGTGCTTCCTGCGGCTGCAAATAGCCCCAGCCCCGAAGATAATCTTCGCTCGGCCACGTAAGCAGCTCGCCGAGTGCGGCTGCCGATGCAAAAATCTGGCTAAAATCAGGCTGCGCAATTGCGCTTCTTGCTTCTGCTGGCATTTTTATCCCAAACTCCCTTCAAGCTGTAATAAACGTGCAAACGTACCTTTGCCAAAGCCCGCAAAATTGCCGGGGTTATTCCCGCCGCGGCTGAAGCCAAAGGTCGTGCCATCGTTAAACCAATAAAAGTAAATAATGCCGATACCGGCCCCACGGATGATAAGGTCCAGTTCGTTAATCAAACTCAATTCATTTGCCGTAACATAACGCCCGATGCCGATACGCATCTTCGCATTGCCGCCGTTAATCGCAACAACGCGGGAGATGTTAAACATACGCTTGATACTGTCCAACGTACTCTGACGGCTTCCGTCCGTTGTGTTTTTGGCAATTTTACTGAATATTGCAAGCCGGTATTCTTCATCGCGCAGCTCCGATGTAGACAAATAAGGCTCGCCGTAGCGCCGGAAGCGTGCCATGCCGAACCCGTTATTGCCGTGGTCTGGAAAACCGAAAAAGTCAACGGCAATCGCCTTGTCTACCTTGCGGCTAATATCGGCAACTTCGCCGCACATATCAAGCTGCTTGCCGATGGCGACATCCGGCCACATCTGCGTGCGGATATCCTGCCGCACACTTGACATGCGGTCGAATTCCTCGCCGATAAGTTCCAGTATCGCGCGGATTACCGGCTTATCTTCAAACTGTGCAAGCAGCAGCCCAAGCATACGCTCGGAGCTGCCGCCGTTTAAAATTTCTGCCATATCACGCACCCCCAGCCGTTAATTGTCGATAGCCACGGAGATGTTGTCTTCGGCAAACGTAGCAATCTGGCTGCGGCTAATGGCAATCGTTTCACCGGTGTACCCTGTTTCAGCCTGCGTGGATATGGTTAAATTGATGTAGCCGATACCATCAACGGCTGAATAAATCGGGCCTAAAAAACGCTGAGCGATAACATCCTTACCCATCGGCAAAGTGTTACCGCTCGCGGCTACAACCTGTTTAATTGTATTTACCAAATCACCCGGCAAAGTTTCTTCGGTGTATTCTTCGATGATAACCTTCACATAAATCGGCACTTCCTGCGGCCGGCTGAAATAAATCTTCTCCAGCGTCCCTTCGCTGTCAGCCACTTCCACTTCAATGCTGCCGTTGGTATCAATACCAATCGGTGCTTTGTTAAGTATCGTCTGCGCAATTTCGCGGTCATCACCGCCATGAACGATTGCTTCAAAACTGTGCGGCTTCAATCCGTCCACAGTTTCATCGCTGCGGTTTTCGTAAACCGTCACCGCGGTAACATCCGGCAGTTCTAAAAGGCCAGCCTGAATACTTTCCTTCATGCTGACGCTGTTTTTATAAACTGCCGATGCGTACCGTTGCCGCGCCTCGGTGATTGTTTCAGCATTTCGGCCGACATACGCCGCTGACTCATTATTGCAGCCCGTCCAGCCGTCATAATTGGTGTTAATTTGCGTGATGGTGTTCAGCGGCGGGTCAAGCGGTCCGTAGTTCTCGGCATTAAAGCGGATAGGGCTGCCAACCTGCACAACATCAAATGTTTCGCTCGGCACACAGCTGCCGCCATAACGGCGGTCAGTCTGTTCCAACACCAAGTTGCCGTCAGAAGTGCTGCCCGTCCATCCGCCGCCGCTTCCAAGCTGCGACAGCAGCTTGGAATACACCACGCTGGCGTTGTCACCGGAAACCGCGGTATAAGTAAGATGCACATCGCTGTTTAAAATAATGTCAAATTTCGTGCCTTCGGCTACTGTTGCCGCAGCCAAAGTGACATGCACGCAGTTGTCCAGTGATATGCTGCTCACCGCCGCAATGTTGTATTTCTCGCCGTCATTGCCTTTTATCTGGCAATTCGCCGGTAAAGCCGTGCCGCTGGCACCGTAGCAAACCTCAAAAAGATAAGTGCTTTCGGCATCACGGCGCAGCACGTTGGTATACATCAATGTATTGTCAAAGCTGCCTTCGTCTGCCGTAACAGGCGACCGGGCATAATAATCATATTCGGCCAGCTGCCATTGACGGTCGCTTTCCTCGGCGATTAAGCCGATTAAAACGCCTATCATGCTGTTCGGCTTACGGCTCACAGGATAGCCAAGTTTTGACTCCAACCGTTCAAAAAGATTGGACTGTATCTCCGGCAACCTCATGCGGTTGAAGCCCTCCGGCGTTACACCGTAAGACGTGCCGTCAATTGTTATTGCCGCCATAACCCAGCAACTCCTTTCTCGTCACAAGACCGTATTCGGTAGATGCCTCATACTCAACGCTTAAGCGCCGCTGTTTGGCATCATAATCAAGCACAATGCTGTTTACGGCAGACACATCATCAACTTTTAAAATATGCTCTTTAAGTATCTGCCGTATCAGCTCAAAATTCGGATTTTTAACAAGGATGTACTCAAGGTATGGCACCCCGTGCGTAACATCCAAAAACCATTCGCCAAGCAGCGTAAGCAGCTGAATTTTTATCTGCTGCGCAACACGCTCGGCATTATCAATAAAAATGACATCGCTGTCATGCACAACGATGTCATGTGTTTTTGCGTCAAGTGCTAAATCATAACTCAATGTAGCACCTCCCTTTAATTCGGCGCGCTGGTAGTACCGTCCGGGCAAGTATGGGTATGACCATGCAATGATGTGCCGCTGGCGGTAACATCGCCGCTCGCTTTAACGCTACCTTCGCAGGTAATGTTGCCGCTCATCTTGCTGGTGCCGCTACAAGTGATATTGCCCTGAATATTCACATTCCCTTTGATGTTCACTTCGCCGCCGGGCGTAACGCTGACAGATGTGCTGCCGTTAATCAGTTCGATGTTCGCCGCCGATATTGACTGCGCCGGCCGCATACCGACAAAACAAACGGCGTCCGTCAAATCGTACTGTCGCGGGTCATGATTGTCGCTGTCGCCTTTACCCATCCACTCATCAAGGCTGCGCTCGCTGATGCAGACCCAGCAGCCGTCACCTGATTTAACAGGATAGGTAATCTGCGCATTGCCAGCGTGCGGCATAAAAACCGGTACGCCTGTAATAAGCGGATAATCCAGTATGCTCTCATCTGCGGCATAATATTGCAGGCTCGGCTTTACCGTGGCAATACACTTGCCAGCGTCAAAGCTTACGATTGTACCCGGAAACGCCGTATGCATTTCGCCGCAGCGTTGCTTCATCATTTTTTCCAATGTTTGTAGCATTTTGTTTTGGCTCATTGCTTCGGCTGCTCCTTGTCGCTAATTTCGTAAACTTCCAGCTCGCTGTACCAGTCAGGCCCGTCATAATTACCCGTGTGCTTCAGGCTTTCAATTTTGAACCAGCCTGTTACCGGTATGCTCTCCAGATAAATCAAGTCGCCAGGATTTAAAGTCGGCTGGAGCAGGCACTTAACCCGCCAGCCGGCCTTTTTATCTGCCTTGGTCTTTTTAACCTTGCGCTTTTTGCTTTTATCAATACGCTTAACGCCTTTGATTATTCGCTCCGGCGAACCGATAAGGCCGCTGGAAGCATTAAGCTTAATGGCTTCGACTTTGGTTGTGCCGCCTTCAGCAATCACCTGCAGCACATTGTTCTGAATAGACCAGCTTAAATTTGCACCGGCGCACGCCTTGTCAAGACAAGTGCGGCCGGCACCCACAAAGCTGAACCCGTTGGCAAAAGTGGTAAAAGTAAGCCCTTCGGCGTAATGTACCAAAAGGCCCATTTGCGCAGCCACATCATCAATCACCTTTTTGCGGGATACGTTGTCAGCATAGGAAAGCGAAACAACGCAGTCACGGATTGCCTTTTGCCCGTCAGATAACTCCAGCGCAGTAATACGGTTTTTATTATCGCCGGACTTGTACGTCCATGCGTCAACAACTTCGCCGACAAAAATACGGCGCAAACCAATATCCTCGCTGTACCCTACTTCCAGTAAGCATACGCTGTCGTCACGTTCCAGCTTTTTAGCTGTGGCCATAGACAAATTAAGGACCTGTACCCTGCATTTATTTGTCTGCTGGGTAAGGTCCTTGTCAATATCAAAGCCAATGCTTAAGCCTTGCTGGTGCGGCTTAGCTTCGATGACAATGCCATCGCTGCCTTCAACGCCGACCGTCAAACGGTAAATTCTGTCAAACTGTGCCATACCATTCCGCCTCCGGCACATAACAAAGTGTTGCTGACCCGTCCACAAAGCAGTCACGGCTTAAAGTTTCGGCATCCGTGATAGCAAGTATTTCGCCGGGCGGTATGCCGGGCCGATGATGGGTCATCAGAACTGGGAAGTTCGGCACCAGCTGAACATTTTGCAAAATCGGCACGCGGTTGGCGTCCCAAATCTGCAAACTCCAGCTTTTTGCAAAAGCATTCCACATCAGCCTCAGCTTATACTGCACATCTTCCAGCGTAACGCCGATAACGATATCATTGGCATCGTTAAATGTGATTGTTTGCATTGCTAATCCCCTCCCATTATTGACTTCCACGCGGCTCCGACTTTTTGACCAAGCTCCGATTCAGAAGCGTAATCCGATGCCTGTGCCCACCATGTTCTGTTATCGGCAGCTTCGGCGGCGTCGGCAGCACTTTCGGCGGCGTCCGTTGCTCCCGCAGACGTTGAAGTAGAGGATATAGATCCAACGTCCGTCTGCGTAGCCGCACCGCCGTCTGCCGCGGTCTCCCCTGCCGACTCTTTAACAGAAGCGTCAACAATATTCTCCGGCACTTCCGTGGTCTGCACGGTAACCTTTTGAATATGCAAAAATGTCAAATCAATCCATCTGACGCTTTTGCTGTCGCTATCCTTAACAGGACGGCAACTGGTCAGATACATGTCATTCAGTATCCTGTCCGGCCGCAAAATCGTCACCGGCATTTTGGCGTCCCGTATCGCCTCAAGCGCAGCTATTGCATCGTTAAACTTGCTTTTGCCGATGCCGTTTACATAAAACCATGTGACAGGGTGCGAAGAAACGCCCGCCCGCATGGTAATTTTAAGCGGATGATTTACTGCGTTGTCCTGTATCTCAAATCCTGTTTCTACCGGATGAGAGCTTACTTCCTGGTCATATTGATATTCTATATTTCGTACAATATCAAGGCTCAACGTGCCGATTTTGGTAGGCATGTTAGGCGTATAACCTAAAATGTCAACAAGCATATTTCATCACCCCGCTTCATAACTTACCGAATCAGCGTTGAAATAATCTCTGTTGTTTTCAGGCGTTAATGCGGTCGCCGCCGCAGCGCCAACCTCTTGCACAGGAGCATTGCCGTTGATATTGAATGTCTGGTGAATGTCATAATTGCGCCCATCGCTGTACGAAACCTGTTTCTGCGTACCATCGGGATTATAACCGAGCGATGTCATTTTGTTGAGATTGTCCTTTAAGTAATCCCAGCCGCCGCTGACTTTATCGCTGACTTTCTCACGCAAGTTGGCCACAGGGCCATCCAGCCCAGCAAGAGATTTCAGTGCTTCGCCAATCCAGCCTATTAAATCTTTAATACTATCAATTATCCTGGTATTTAAAAATTCATTGATCGCACTGGTTACACTATCCCAAATCTCTTTAAATTTATTGACAACATCTTCCCATTTACCGAATGTCCTGCCAAAAACGCTGTCCGCGCCATTAATCCAGCCGATAAAATCCTGAATTGCAAGCACAACAAATGCAATAGCACCGGCAATCAGCAGAATTTTACCGAAAGCCAAAATACTTGTCGCCGCCGCTCCGGCTCCTGCCCATTTAAAAGCAACCGCTGCACCGTTGGCCGCAATGAAAGCATTACGAACACTCGCAAGTACACCAACAAGCATTTGTGCACCCGTAACGATTGCACTCCATTTGCTTGTCACGAAAAATGCCGTAGCATAAATGGTCAGCATTTTGAAGCCGAAAATCAGCTTATCTACATCAATCTCGTCAATGTAGTCAGCGATAGCAGCAAAGCCTTCGGCAATAGTGCTTACAATGCCGGTTTTGCTTTCAATCTGGTTAAACAGCCGGCCCAAGCTGTTCATCATTTTGGTAGTAGCCTGGTCAACTGTCCAAGGGATTGCGCCCATTTCCATTTTTAAACGGTCGCTCTGGCTGCGGATAGCATTGAAAACATCTATCGCGGTCAGCTTGCCCTCGGCTCCCATTGTGCGCAACTGCCCGATGGTTGTACCCATGCCGTCAGCAATTACTTTAGCCAAGCGCGGTGCCTGCTCCATGATAGAGTTTAATTCATCGCCGCGCAGCGTGCCGCTGCCGAGTGCCTGACCCAACTGCACCAATGCTGCCTGCTGGGAAGCCTGTGAGCCGCCGCCGATGAGCATGGCATTGGCAACATCTTCCGTAAACGCCAAAATGTCCTGGTTGCTTTTGCCAAGTTCACTTGCATTTCGGGCAATACTGGTAAAAAGCCCTGCCGTTGCCGAATATTCCTGACGGGTTCGGCCGGCAATAGCATAAAGTTCCTTTTGTGTTTCGGCAGCTTCTTTTTGGCTTGCCGTTACAAGCTGTACCTGCCCGCGGATAACTTTCCATTCGTCAACCATTCTGATCAGGCTGCCGATAGAAAAGCCCACACCGGCAACAGCTGCTAAAGCATTCAGGCGGTTGCCCCAGCTCTCCAGTGTGTCACCAATGCGGGCGATTTCACTTTCACTCTGCCGCGCCTTTCGGCTCATCCGGTCGAAATTACGGTTCGCCGTGTTCGCCGCTCGCGTAGAGTTTATTTCAACATCTTTAAAACCGTCTTTAATGTCCTTGATATCCCGTTCTGCCATATCGGCCTTGGCTTTATTGTAATTAACCCCAAGGTCAACAGAAGCTTTGCTCTGCCGCGCTTTTCGGCTTATGCGGTCAAAATTTTGGCTTGCCGCATTCGCCGCCTGCGCGGAATCGCTCTCAATTCCCTTAAATCCGCTTTTAATATTTTCAATATCTTTTTCTGCCTGTTTGGCCTTTGTTTCGTTATAATCAAAACCAAGGCTTACCAGCAATTCTCTTACAATCAAAATGCCTCACCATCTTTCTTCGGTGGGTGTTTAGCATGATACGCAGCTGTATCATCCCGCATGTCCAAAAGCGCATTAATCTTTACCAAGTCAACCAAAGTAACAAGGCCGGATTTTACTTCGGCCATTGTTATTACTTTGGCCAGAACAGGTCGCCACACAAGCGTTTCTATGGTAAGTTTGTCGCTTAATTTTCCTGCTGGAGCTGCTCCTTCGCTATGTTCATAAGGGACCCAATATGGCTCGGCACAAGCTCGAAAAAATCGGCAAAGTTTACGTCAATGACGATAAAATAAAGCAGTTCAATCAGCTGCTTTAAACGCCCGGAGAAGATATTGTTGTAAACATCGGCAGTCAAACGCACAGGTTCCGATGCGCCTGCTCTTTTTACGCTTACATATTCCGGATCCAAAAGGCGTTTGGCAAAACCAACAAGCGCAGGGCCTTTAAGGTTTTCACCAATTCCGGCAATGGCTGCACCGAGGGTAACATTCTTTTCCAAGAATGATTTCGGTGCGCCATCTTTTTGGGTATCATCTTTGACATCAAATTTTTCAAGCCCGGTAGTAAATACTGCTTGTAAATCGCCAAGCAGCTCTAATGCCTGCAGCACCGGAAAAGGACGGACATAAAATGTGTTGTCGCCGATTTTCTTTTCTTTTACCTCAAACGATGCTAATTCCATCAGGTATGACCTCCTACGATAAATGCTTCTTCAGGCACCACAGCATAAATAGTCCATGCAAGGCTTTGCGCCTGTTTGCCGCGCTGGGTATCCGGTTTTTTACCTACCCATGCCTGGTCCGACATTAAAACGGTGCGGCCGGTCAAATCTTTAATGGCCAGCGGAACGATACCTGCGCCGCTCTGGTCGTCCATATTTTTAAGCAAGGTCAGATCATCATTGCTGTCACTGGACTGCAGCAGCGTTAAGGTAATGGTTTTAAGCACGCTGTCCGGATTAATGGTGCGGACGATTTCCTGATCGCAGCCTACAACAGCAGTAGTGCCATCACCATTGGTCACAATATTAATAAAAGTATCTTCGGCAAAGCCGCTGATAATATAAGGACCCATAACAACAGTTACTTTTTTCGGGTCATAAGTTTTTACTCTTGGCATTTATTTGTCCCTCCCATTAAGCGTTAATTAAATTTTCGTAGGTCAGGTTGCCATAGATTTCAATAGCATGGATGGCACCGGCAAGACGTGCGGTAAATTTGCAGTCCTGCAAAACGCGCTGGGCTTTGTTGTTGGCAGAGATGCTGCTCGCCAACGGCACGCTGATGGTGTAGCCGAGATTTTCTTTGCCATCGTCATCATATTCGGTCGGCGCAATGCCGCCGCGTTTCTGGCCAAGTGCCAGCACTTTATTCATAGTGCTTTCAACCAGCGCAATGCCTTGGTCGGTAAACGGCAGCTTGTCACGGTTGATAAGCATGCTAAACAGGTCGGTCTGCATTTCTTCTTTGAGCCAGTCGCGGAAGCGGATAACATCAATCCATTCGCCGCCTGCTACTTTGCCGTTCTGGGTAACGCTGATATTACGTACTGCCACGAAGCAGTTGCCGTTTTTCGCGGTAATTGCATTAATTTCTGCCTGAGTAAGGTCATCAGTAGTAACGCCGCTGAGCTGTTTGTTTGCCCAAGTTTCGCCGCCCGGATTTACACTAAAGCAACGTGCCATGTTGGCAACTTCCACAAATTCATTAGTGTCGGCATGATACCACCACGGTGAACGCATGTAGTTTTTAGCCATCAGCTTGCTGGCGATATCTTCTTTGCTTTCCGGGTTTTTAATGTTATCCCCGGACAGGCCAACGCCGTACAATTTGGTCTGCCCTTCTGCCCATGCCGCCATTGCAAGCACGGTATCATCGGAGCGGTCGGTGCAAACAACGCCGTACCAGTCATCATCAGCATCGCTAATGAGCTGCATGTTTTTAGCAACATCAATATCATCGGCCTGTTCCACCAGCGTAACCTTCATTCTTTCATTCGGGGTTACGGTGAAAGTGGTCTGGGAATTGCTTGCTTTAATAAGCACTTCGCTGCCGGACACACTGCAGCTGAACAGTTTTTCTGTATCAGCGGTGCCCAGAGCGGTGCTAATATGCGTAAGCACATTGGAAGCAGTATCCTCGGCGACTGCCTCGTAACTGCCGGTAATGGTTTTTACGTTTTTCTGCGCATCGTAATAGTTAATGTCGACAGAGTATTCAACGCCTTGCTGCACAGTATCTTCATCAATCAAGCCGACTTTAATGCTGTCGCACTGCCAGCGGCCAACCTTCACCTCGCTCGGCGCAGGGGTCTGGCTGAATGCTGTGTTGACAGCAACATAAATCGGGTCAGTAGACTCGAACCCTAAATCAAGCAGTTCGTCCGGGTCACTGATTGCAAGCACACGTTCCAAAGTTTTGGCGTGCGGCCCGCAGACCATAATGGTATTAAAGCCAAGTTTACTGATACCTGCCGTATTAAGCGCAATATCAACTTTAACAATCTGGTCAATATTCATGTTATGGCTTCTCCTTTATTTCAATATTGGTTTCGATTTTTATCTTGCTCGGAACGGCTGCGTTTATTAAATCGCCTTCTACCAGCACACCGCTAATACGGATTGTCTCAAACCAACCGGGGTTATCAATAACCGTGCGGTCATAGCTGATTGTAAGGTCAACGCTGCCGCGTTCCTGCCAAGTCGTATCATCAAGTAAATCCGTAAGGTCCTGCACGTCCGCAACATCATTTACGGCGATGTTGGCAACAAAAAATTCATCAACAATAGACGGGCGCTCAAGGTGCTGGCCAAGCTGTCCAAGCGTATCAATGGCACCAGTGCCAAATGCCTGGACGTTGAAGGTAGCCTCACAAGACCCTGCAATTGCGATTTCCTCATTTTCCGTATCCCAACGTTCCTGATTGCCGATATTTCTTTCAGCAAGCAGGTTCACCAGCAAATACTGCTCCGGCAGTTTAGGGAAATTCTGATTAGCCAGCACTACAGGCCAATCTGGGTATATTTTCTTTAATTCAGCTACCATAAACGTGGTAACTTTATCTCTAGTGTTCAAGCTTTCGTCACCTCCACAGCGTAGGCACGGTAGTGGTTAATGACGTTTGATTGATATGCATCGCAGCCCACAACCTCATACATTCTGCCAAGCCATTCGAACCTGTCAGACTGCTGACCACTCTGCTGGTCAACCATCAGCAGCTCCGTGTCGCTATAAACTTTAACGGCACGGCACCCTCTGCGGCCTTCCGGAAGCGCGTCCATTTCGGTTGCTTTAAGCGGCTGCACCGATGCCTGTATGCTCATTTCTGTCGGGTCAGCAATGGTATATCTGCCATCGTCACCAAGAACAGGCTTTTCAGCATATCGCCAAATTTTTATTGGACGTCTAAAACTGCTCGGCATAAAATCACTCCTTGCTGATAAGGTTGTATCGTACAGACTGCCGCATATGCCCGGTATCAATTAACGGCCGGCTGCTACGTTTTCGCTTTATTGTCGATGGTGCATTCGGCGTAAAAGGTCCGCTCGTAATTTTCTTTTGAACCATTCCCTCTATGCTCTGTCCAACTACACGCATAGCAGCTTCAGGGTCTGTTCCTTCAATCACTGACTTCACGGCATTTGTCGCAAGCTTGGTTATTTGCGCTTGCTTCTCGTCCACGGTCGCTCTCAGGAAGGAACGCTGCGGGATTTTAATTGTGCGGGCTCTGCGCGCGTGCGTACTGCTGAAATTCGCTTTTTTGCGTTTAACAAAGCGGCCGCCGTTGGCAAAACTTCCGTCACGCTTCAACTTGCGGTTTATCGTTACGGTATCAGCCTGCTGGGTTATTGTGCCGCCAAATTCATGCACGGCAGCAATCCGCGCAAGCGTGGTTTCGCCATCTTCCGTCATCGTGCCTGACTGTATGCCGACAGTAACTTCTTTTTTGCTTAAGCGGTAAAGCTCGCGCATTACCTTGCTCCAGCCCAAGTCCTTGTCGGTAACCATCAGCCGAACCTCGTTGCCGCGGCAAGAATACGCATGTCGCGTATTTGTTTAAATAAAATGCCGTAAGCAGTTTTATCGTAGGCGTCAGCTCCGCTGCCGCTACCTGAAGCACCGCTACCCGCACTTCCATAGCTGCGTTGCAGGTCGCCCTCTTTTTCAGATACGATATTTCCGGCGATAACAGCCCCGCTGCTTGCGCCGCCTTCGGCTATAAGGTTTTGATATGCCAAGCGGTGTGCCGTTAAATAAACAAGGGCCTGTGGATACAGGTCCCCGAATTTACTCTCGCTTATCATCGGCTCTGCCAGTTTGCGGTATGCCAACACCATATCGTCCGTGGCGTCAGCAAGGTCAGGTGCCAGCAGCCTAAACGTTTTTAAAAAATCGGTGTTGTCAAGCATGGTAATCACGCTTCAGCAGCTTTAATCAGCGCAAGCACGCTTGCTTTATCATCTGCGCCGGTAAGGTCAATGCCTTTGGCTTCAGCGTAGGCAATAAGTTCTGCTTTGGTCATTTCATCAACAGTTTTATCTTTTTCAGGCTGGACAGCTTTCTTTGGTTTTTCGGCTACCTTTTCTTCCTGCACGCCTTCAACGAGTTCTTTGCGTGCAATCATTTTCTTGATAATTCTGTTGTTTTCGCATTCTTCCGGTAAATCAACAGTTGCGCCGGGCAGAATCATTACTGCACCTTTAGTAGTGCCAATGGTAATCAAACGAGCAGCTTTATTGGTAACAATCATCTTTTTTAACCTCCTTAAATAGCAAAAGCGCCCTTGATGGGCGCTTTGTTGTATTTGGTTGTTTTACCGCTATATTAAATGCCGGAAGCAAGGCATACAGACAGCGGATAGTAAACGATAATGCCAGCGGTGCTGGATTCGCAAGGAACAACAAACTCAAGGTTTCTGTTCTGCGGAGCCAGCTGGTTGTACGGCAGCGGCAGTTCAAGGGTCAATGCGTCAGCAGCATTGCGGTAAATAAGCATTACATCATCGCCGTCATCCGCACCTTTCATCTCATGTACAGGTTTGATGGTTTTGATGTACGGGTTATTTTTCAGGAAGAAGCTCAGAATGGTGAAACCGCCGGAATCGGGCAGCAGAGTTGCCGCAATGTAGTTGTACTGGTCAATCGGCAGCAAAATGGTATTCGGAATTTCCACGCCGTTAGTGGAGTCAACGATAGAAGATACGGCATTGTTCATGTCGTCAATAATCTGCTGCGGAGTTTTGCTGGACCATGCGGTTCCGCTGGAAGTACCGGTGGCAGGGATGGTGTATTTGGAGATATTCGGATTGTCAAGAATGCCGACAATGCCGTGTTCTGCATCGCCGTGGAAAGCAATGCGGTTTACGGTATTATCGTTGGCGCGGCGAGCTGCTTCCGCTTTGCGGGTAGGCAGGTTTTTGCCGGCCATGCGGGAACGGCGAATATCTTTAGTGCTGTAACCGTAAGAAACGCCGATGCTGAATACTTTTACAGTGTTCAGGGTGCCTTTTACATCAGCACGCGGCAGGTCGTCTGCGTAGTTGGAAATGATTTTTGCCATACCAACCATGTCATAGCTTTCGTAGCTGATGGTGTCAGCACCGGCATCAGCTTCGGAGCTTACCGGGAACAGTGCAAGAGCATTGTTTGCAGGATATTTTACGTCATAAGCTTTGGATTTTACGTAATCCAGCTCACGAGCAAAGAAAATAGATTCGTTTGCATCAAGTCGGCCGGTGCTCTGAATGGCAGCCAGGTCTAATTCATCATAATGCATATGTGGCATTTATTTATTCCTCCTTTAATTCAGGTAATAAATAAGCGACAAGCCTTATTAGCTGTCGCCTACAGTGTTGTTGATGGTGACGTTTGCGTGACCTACTTCGATTTCAGCCATGCCTTTGGCAGTAGTTGAAGTCAGAAATACGCAGGATACACCGGGTGCTTCTATGCCGCTGGCAACAGCTTCATCGGTAAATGCTTTTTCGGCAATTTTGTAGTTGGCAATTTTACCTGCGGCAACGGCTTTGCTTACCGGTACCCAGATGCGGCCACGAGTCAAAACGCCTACCGCATAGCCAATCGGATAATAACCGTCAGCGGTGCCGGGTTCTTTGTGTTCGTGAATTACAATGCCAATGGCATCTTTAACAGTGCCGGAAGCAGGCAGTTTTACTTGTTTTTCCGCATTGGTGCCGCGGATTACAAGGTCCCCAGGATTAAGTGCTACTTCGGCAGCAAAGCTGTCAACGGTTTTGCAGCTTAAATCTGCCAGCTGCCCTACAATTGCCGGGCTCATTTCGCCATACTGTGCCATATTATTCATCCTCCTTTTTGTTAATCATGCCGTCAATCATATCCTGACGGTGCTGTGCCGCGGATTTAACTTCGCCGCCGCTATTGTTGTTGTCGTTATTAAAGATTTTACGCATCTGATCACCTGCAGCATTGCTGTCAAGGTCGCCGCGAATGCTGTCATAATAAGCATTTACATAATCATCAGACTTGCCGTCAAAATTCAGGCTGTCGCCGCGTACAGCTTTGATGATGGCAATCTTCAATGCTTTGTTGTCCATGCCGTCTGTTTTATCGCATTTTGCCTTTTTGGCATCTGCTTCCAACTCGGCACGTTCTTTGACTTCTTTTTTTGTGTCCTCAACAGCCTTGTCTACGGCGGCTTTTTTATCAGCCTCGGCAGCGTCAACTTTGCTTTTAAGACTGTCGCGTTCAGCAGTCATGGCGTCAAGTTTGCCCTGCACGCCATCACGCTCGCCGGTCATAGCGTCCAGTTTGGTCTGCAACTCGGTCTTGCTGGCAGTAACACCGACAAGGGTTTCTTTAGTTGCGGTAAGTCCTGCTTCTGCTGCGTCTGCACGGGACTGCAACGCAGTAATGTAATTGGCAACGGCTTCGGGCACTTCATGCTCAACGCCGTCAATTTTAAATTTGCTCATGTTTTGTGTTCCCTCGCTTTCAATAATCTCATCGCCGTCACAGTTCAGCCGGGCTTTCATTCCGGCGCGTGCCAAAGGCACAACGGCTAAATGGTTTATGCGGATATTACGCTGTATTGCATCGTAGGCTTGACCGTCCGGCGACACGCCCGGCGTCTCCTCGCAATCGCAGCGGTAACCCAAAGACAGCTCGCGGTGCTTGCCGATTTTATCAGGCGCGAAAATGACGATATCGCAGGCAACATACTTCTCGTCCTTCGGATAACCGTCAGACAAAATACTGCCGATGGCTGTGCCAAAAGCGTTGGCTGCGGTAATCTTGCCTTTTTTCGGATGTAGCACCGTGATGGGTTTACCGCGAAAGCTGTTTAGCGCATCGCTGGCAAAAACCTCATCTGCCGGCCGGTATTCGCGGCGAATTGTACCGTCAGGATTGCGGTACTCGTAAACGCCAGTTCGCGCAACTATCGGAGAATCACGCATAAAACCATCAGTATCAATAACTGCACCGGCAACAAGCTGTAAACTGTCATAACGCTGTACGTTTCTCAATTTAATCACCCCCTCCCCTTAAAAATGGGTATAAAAAAAGCACCTAAGTTGAAATTACTTAAGTGCTTTAGTTATTTAATTATTAACCTTTTCTTTGCCAAACTCTGTTGCCCTGTTCGGTACAGGCTGACCGTCCGGCGTAGCATTGGCCACATTCCAGCTTTCTGTATCAATGATAGATATTGCTACGCAGCGGCAGTTATAATCCATGCCTGGGTGTAACGCCGGAGCTGGATTAATTCTCCTGCCGTTTACCTCGCCGGGTGTGGTGCGTTTCCAGTAATAAAGCTTACCTTCTTTTTCCCGGTGGCTCTCACGCACACGCTCATCAAGGCTCGTTGACCATTCATAAAATTTTATGCCCGCCTCCTGCTGCCGTATTTTGGTAGTAATAGCATTAAGATTGCCAATCTCATTGCGGGCTATAAACTTCGCGCGATTATCGGTGATATCGTATAAATGCTTTACATCCGCATAAACATCTTTGTACAAGCTGCCGCGCTGCACCGCATTGCTGATAATTGTGCCAAGCTTGTCGGTATAAGTGCTTACAATGCTGTTAATAAGCTGCGATTGCAAAGCGTACCACTCGCTGGTTGCCATATCAAGCAAAGCACTATTATGCAAAAACACATCAACAGCCAGACAGCTTTTAAAAGACATACTGATGTTTCTACATACAACGCCGTCAACGTTGCCGATTAAACGCTGTACCTCGCGAAGCGCAGCAGCAATGGTTAAGCCAGCGTTCATCATCTCAATAATCTGCTGCACAATATCATCGCTTTCGGCGTCCTGCTTAAGCGCAGGCTTTATGCCAGGTAGCAATTCATTCGTGTACTTGCGCAATTCCCGCACGATGGCGCGCAACACGCGGTAATAATCACGTTCCGCGCTGTTCGGATATTGCATTTTAACATTCGGCCGCAAGTACCGCGGCATCTTATCTTTCGTTGCCATTTAAAACATCATCCACATCCGGGTCAATATCTTCTAAATTCAAAGGCGACTTACTGATAGGATAATCAGTATTCTCCTTCAGATACTTGCGCGCTTCGCTGTCGTCCATCAACTGGGCGTTTTTAAGCAAAGCAATAGTTTCAACTTCAATTCTCTGTTTCTCCGCCTGAAGCTTTTCGGTTTCGGCCTGTTCCTTCTGTGTCGGCATCCAAAGGGCATTAAACTTAATGCTCCAGTCTTTAATTTCTTTGCCGTTAGTCGGGCCTTCGTTGCAAAGCATTAAAGTTCGGATTAATTTTTCCAGCTGCGGTTTTAACTGTCTGCGCTGTATGCCTGACACCATATTGTAATAATTCTCAAGGTCGCCTGCGCCGGTACTGTTAAGCCCCGCCGGAGAGCGTCCGAACAGAACGGTAAACGGTATGCCTGTAAGCCCGCAGATATAAAGCCCGAAAGAGTCCAGTAAATCAGGTATCCCCGTTAAAGGAATATTAAATACCTGGTAATCATCATTGTTACTGATGGCAATGGTGTTTAAAATGTTGCGGGCCATATCGATGATATCAAGCCGTTTTTGTACAAGTTCGGTGCCTTCATTACTTTGCAGCATTGCGGCTAAATTTTCAAACTTAATCAGCGCCGTGCTTAAGCGTTCCAGCGCGTTAAGCCCTGTGGACTGCGCTGTCTCGCAGCGGTTGATGGCTTTGATTATGCCGTCAAGGCAGCTCAAACCTGCCCCGTTGCGCAAAATGCGTTCATGCTCCGGCAACATATCACCGTCAAACACCAGCAGCCTGCTATGATGTACATACAGCAGTTGACCGCTTCTCGGCGGTGTTATCTGATACCATTCTGTATTACCAAAATTCGGGTCAAGCGGGTCATCATTGATAAGCATACCGCTTAAATCGTCCTGAATACAGCTGCCGTCATATACTTGCATTGCTTTAATATTGCGGAGTCGTTGATAGTTTATAGGTTCTTCTTCTGTGCCGCCATCATCCGTAATCATAAAAATGCAGCTACGTCCATAATGGCGTGCCCAGGTCAAAGCTTCAATCAATTTGTCCGTGGCACAAAGTCTTTCAAGTGCTGGAATAATAATCGCTTCTTTGTCACCCTCAACTTCAAATCCATTTTTTAATGCAGCTTCCGCTGGCAAAGATGATATGCGCCGTGCAAGCGCATTTTTCCAAAGCCGCTGCAATTGCATATCATTCAGTGGAACATTACTATTATAAAAATCATTATTTTTCATGTATTGGCGTATTCCAGATTTAATAAAGGCATCAATAAACCCGTCATTACGCATAGTACTTTTATTTCTGCGCTTTTTACTCAACTTACAAAACCTCCCCAACTGGTAATTGTAGCCAGTGTATTAAAGGCATCACTCGATGCATCCACCATATCATCATGCGCGCTTTCTGGAAAAGCTTCGAGTTCGGAAAAATATTTCTCATTCCACGGCCCTGCTAACACCAACACATTACCAGCCTGCCATTGTGCTGAAAATGGCTCAGCGCGTGTAATTTTATTGCCGCTCGGTCGAATAGTAGATACATTAAATCCGGCCAGATGTTTAATATAACTTGCAGCCTGGTCTTTGCCAGCTTGTCCTGGGTCTTGCGGTACCGTTACCCGCACATATTTGTAGCGGGCACGGTCAATGGTAGCTATATTGCGCGTCAATTTACGTACCTCATTTGCCGTAACCTGTGCATGCTGTACATCAGCCACAATAAACATACCATTATCAAGTCTACCCATCAGTACGCCTGCAGTAGCGTCAGGGTCAGGATTTGCTGTTGATGGTACCGTTGCAGCCAAGTCCCAACTGCGTACCCACTCAATGACATTATGTGGTATAGCATTTACTACTTCCACCTGTGAACGTTTAAAATACGCTCCGGCAGCCGGTCTAATAAGCCAGTTGCCGTTTTCAAGCCTTTCGCGTTCAACATTGCCTAATGCTCGTAATGCGCCTAGATATCCCGGGTCTTTTTCCATCAAAATTTTATTATCGCTCAATTTGCTTGCAATAAAACTAAAGCTTTTAACCTGTTCTGGAATTATATCGGGAGATTGCCTTACAACTTCATCAGGAGTATTGCCCCAAATAATTTCATCACCCATACGGGTAAAATATCTGATTTTGCCGCTTCGTTCTGGTATAGCATATCCGGTTTCAGGGTTCCAAAACCACTGAATAAACTTTGCTACCCAGCTGTCAGCGTCAGGGTTTGTTGTACCGCGGATATACGGCCGCACACCGCAAGTAGAACGGTTACGCGATAGCATGTACCAAAACTGATCCGCTGTAAAATGCGTAATTTCATCCCAACACAATAGCGGCACTTGGCTACCTTGCCAAGCATATTTGTCGCGTTCTAACTGCAAATGTGCAAAAGTTATTTTTGCTCCTGACGGAAACTTTATTAAAGGCCGTGGATTTTCTATTGGTACACCGCCAAGGGGAATATAAATTTCTTTAGCAGTATCCCAAAGACCGCCTTCGTTTTTTATTTGATTACTATTTCGCCGGAATATTGTTGCACCAAAGCGCGGATTATAAATATGCCGCAGGCACTCTAAAAGAAGGGCGTAAGTTTTGCCGCCGCCAGCGGACTAAGAGCCTCCGTAAAAAACTATGTCGGCCGGCGAAGCAAGAAACTGTTCCTGCGGGCCAGGCTGCGGTCTAAGTTCAATCGTTGGCATCGGCATCACCCCCACTTCCATTTCCATCATAACTATCATTCCTGCCATTATCGGGCAAATATACAATAACCTGCGGCAAGCCTTCTCCATCTTTATCTTCCGGAATTTTAGTAGCAGCAAGTTTGCGCTCTAACTCTAGTTTTGCCTGGTCAACTGATTTTTTGTGTTTTTCCATTGAGCTTAAACCGATGTAGTCATACAGCATTCTTAATGCCTGCATACGGTCAGACATTTTCACCTTTATGCCGAACTTATCGTTGCCAATGGATTCTATCAAAGCGCCGTCAATTTCATCAGCACTTTTCATTGTAATTTCTCGGCCATTTGGGCTGATGTTTACAACATGATTTATATCGGCAAACGCAATGCGTTGTAAGCGCTCTATAATGTCCCCTTCATTTGCAAACAGCAGTTCCGTTCGCAAAGCTTGTAATCGTTTTAGCTCAGCTTTAATTGCAGGCTTTTTCATTAGTTTGCAAGCTCCTACTCGCGCCGAACCGTCTGTGTTAACAGGAAACCCAGCTTGTATATAAGCTTGTTTGCCATTAAAGCATTCTACATAATACAAACAAAAAAGTTTTTCACGGTCATCCAACTCCTCGTTTTTATCAACTTCATTGATTAAGGCCTTTACTACTTTTTTGCTCTTTGGAGTACTACGTTTATCCTTTATTTTTGAATGGAGTACTCCATTCATCTGGTCATCCCATTTATCTTTGCATTTCCAACCGGAAACGCTTTTTTCCGGTACGTTCAATTGCCTTGCGATTTCCCGGAGTGGCATCAGGCCTTTACTGTTTTTATAAAGTTCATACGCCTGATCACGTTCAGGACTTCTCGCTTTTGGCATTGACCGCCACCTTCCTTATATAAAAAAGCACCTACAAAAGCAGGTGCTTTAAAATCAAAATTAAATTTTTTCTGGTGGTTCTCCGTAAAGCCTACGGTATTCCATCATAGCTCGCGTATCAGGCGGAATGTGCCTTTTCCTTTTCTTTATCTTGGCCGGCCGCCCGTCTTTTGAAACTATTATTTCTGTTTCCTCAATCTCGTAGCCAAGAGCACGTTTTAATAATGCTGCTTTTACTAAGTTATCATCTTGCTTGCTCATTGCAAATCCACCCCAGTTTCGATATAATATTTGGCGAGATAGCAGCTGCAAAAGTGTGGCCACACCATTTTTGCTATCTCCCTCTACGCCGGGGGGATTATCTTCCGGTTTTGGACCAGGTGTTGACGCACCTGGTCCTTTTTATTTGCCGAAACGAGCTTTTACCCCCCCAGTCCGCAAAAGTGCATAATGAGAGGATAAAAATATTTAATTTATTTTAACCGGGTCTTGACCGGTAAATTCTTTATAGCGATTTAAAATAACCTGCGCATAGCGTGGGTCAAGTTCCATCGTGCGACAGCTGCGTCCGATTTGTTCAGCCGCTATCAAAGTACTACCACTGCCGCCAAATAAATCCAGCACAATATCATTCTTGCGGCTGCTATTGCTGATAGCCTTTGCGCATAAAGCAATAGGCTTCATTGTTGGATGTTCTCCGTTGCGAGTAGGCTTATCCACAAAAATCAGTGTCGAAGCATCTTCGGCATCAACAACTTCGTAATCATCAACACGAAGTTTTAAATCACGCAAGCCAAAGCTGATAGTAAGTAACGTTTTACCGTCAACATCTTTGCTTACCGTTACCGGGTAAGTTTCCGGTATAACGGTGCTTTGCCTTCGTCCGCCATAAAAGTTATGCCCGGCGCCAGGCTTCCAGCCATACAAAATAGGTTCGTGCTGCCATTGATAATCTTGCCGGCCAAGCGTAAACTGATTTTTTACCCAAATCAGGCACTGCTTAATTGGCCATCCTGCCTTAGCCATAGCGCCGCGAAAATCACTACCTGCACTGTCAGCATGGCACACATAAATGGCGCCGCCAGGCTTTGTTACATCAAACATACACTTAAATGCCGCGAATAAAAAAGCGTTAAATTCTTCGGCCGGCATATTGTCATTCTGAATGGTTAATTTTTCGTCCGTGCCACCTTCGTAAGCAACATTATACGGCGGGTCTGTAAAAATCATATCGGCCAGCTCGCCGCCCATAAGCTTCTGCACATCTTCCGATTTAGTGCTGTCGCCGCACATCAACCTATGTCTGCCAAGCTGATAAATATCGCCAGGCTTAACGTCAGGTTCTGTAATGCTATCCAGCGCACCGCTAACATCAAAGTTATCTTCCTCGACCTGCTCTTTTTCAACGCTTGCCAGCAATGAAGCTATATCTTTATCGCTAAACCCCAAAAGGCCAGTATCATAATCACCTGCATCCAGTTCGGCAACTAAACGGCTTAATTCATCCTGGTCCACTTCTGACAGTTCGGCAATGCGGTTATCGGCAATCATATCTGCCCATTCTTCCGCTTCGCTTGCATAATCCTGCAAGTCTACCGGCACTACTTCGCAGCCTAACATCTGCGCAGCCATTAACCTGCCATGACCGCGAATCACAAAACCGCTGCGCTTGCTGACCGTAATCGGCGCACGCCAGCCGTGGGCTTCAATGATTTTTGCCAAAAGCTTCAGTTGCTTTTCCGGATGTGTATTCGGATTGCGCGGGTTTGGGATAACTTCGGCAATGTTTTTCAATTCGTCATAAGCACAATGTATTTTAATATCCATTTTTACCTCTTTTACTTAAAAGCAAAATATTTAAAGTATATTTCTTTAATGTCAAATGGCATGTTCAGGTCTTCAAAGTCATTCAAATGGAATTTTATTTCGCATTGGGCCTTGTCATTAAAGTAAAGGTAGTAATCCAACCTACGCGCGATGGCACCGGACGGATAAAGTATATCTCTGCGAAGCCCATACTTTTCGCCAAGCAAACGCACAATTCGCCTTATTCCTTCTCCTTCTATTATCGGGAACCAAATTAAAGCATCCTCCGGCGTAACTCCTTCTGCCATCTTCTTTCTCATGTAATCGTGCCTTGCGAGAAAATTTCCATCAAAAACTGACCCGTCTACCCGAAGGCCATATAAAGATTTTAAGATTTCGTTGCCTAATTTCTGCATATCAATTTCAGCTAACGGAATCCGTTCTCCGTAATTAATTGTATTTTTACGAACTATTTCAAAGCTTACGCCCATTTCAACACCTCAAAATGGATTGCCGGGGCAGGAGTCGAACCTGCATATTCGTCTTAAAAGGACGCGCTCTTGCCATTTGAGATACCCGGCAGTAATGTGGCGGTGCAGGTAGGATTTGAACCTACGCGCGTTATCACTAACGCCTGTCAGTTTTCAGGACTACTCCCTTCGCCACTTGGGTACTGCACCATTGGCGGAAGGTGTGGGAATCGAACCCACAAACCGGTAAATCCGGTTGACGGTTTAGCAAACCGCTGCGCTACCGTTACGCCAACCTTCCGTATATATGCTGACCCGGCGCTTAAGTCCCTAACAATAAGCGACCCTGCGCCAAAGTCAGCCGTTTAGCCGAATGGTTTGCCTTGCCGCGGACAAATGCGGTGGTTACTGCAATCGGCGTTATAAGCTGGTGCCCTGCGGGCTTATTAGTTTCGGGGAAAAGCGGACGTGTGATGGTTGAAAAACGAAACAACGCAGGGCATAAAAATGGCAAAACAAAAAGCCGGTGCAGCTGTATTCTACAAGCTGTCCGGCTTCTTTGCTTTGATATAAAATTTTACACTATCATTTTACCACAGTGTAAAGGCAAAAAAGTCCAGGACTTTTTGTGAAATATTTGTGAACTACTCGGGGTATTTAAAATTGATAAGTTTAAACGGCAAATCAAGCAGCCCTTCATGATAAGCGACTGCCGCTGTATCTGATAAAAAACTGTCGAGCAAAGCAAAGTAGTTACTTCTGCTTATGCCCATCAGACCTGCCGATATTTCCGGTGATTCGTTTTTAAAATAACGCCGCATAATAATCTCTGCCGTGCGCTGATGGCGCTCATCGGCGTTTTGCTGGTAATGATAAATCATAGCGTCCAATACGCTAATCCACCGCTCCGGCTTCTGTACCGTTATCCGTTCGCCGCGGTCGTTGGCAATCTCCACAACTTCGACTTCGGCAGCGTTGCGAATGGCAGCATTGCCGGTCGGGTCAGGACGGGTATAGCCAACATTGCCCGTCTTGCCTCCGAGGTCTTGCCTTTCAAGTTTCGCCTGCCAGACAGCTGCTTCTATAGCATTGCGCTGGCGGTATTTTGCGTTGATGATGTTTAAGGTTTTGCGACTAATCACGCTCATTTACTTTTCTAAGCCTCCTCGAAGTCAATATCAGGATACCTGTACAGCAGCATTTTGCGTTTTAGCAGGTATTCTTTGGTGCGGCAGCCTTTGGTGTCAATAACCTTCTGCCGGCCGTCACTGTAAGTCACAACAAAATCGGCAACATACTTAATGCCTCTAATCGTTTTCCCGCCATGCTTAAACGGCGGCTGCAATTCAAAAGGCACTTGCAGTTCAATCTTTTTTATGATTCCGGCCCATTTTAAAGGCAGTAGCTCATCGGCGTAATAGTCACGTTCCTTTTTGCTGTCAAAAGCGATGCCGTCATAATACGCAATCTTGTTGTGGTATTTGCTTTCGCTTTTTCCGGCTGCGGATACCTGCTTTATATTGCCGATGGTACTCTGTACTTTAACATTCGGCGGTAACACTTCCCAACGTGTCATGTTATCACCGCCGCTCGTTAAAATAAGGCGACCGCCTCAAAGCCTGTCAGCTTGTTGCTTTTTTCCTGTTCCCGGCTTTTCTTTTCCCGCCTGAAATCGTTTGCATATTCGCATGTCGCCCAGTGCGGGATAAAGCCGACACAGTCAGTAATCATATCAACAACGGTGCAAGCAACAATACGCCCGTCCTCGGTAACAATGCGGTCTTTATTGCCCAGCAGACTGTAATATACCGCCGCAGGATTAACAGGCAGCCATTTGCCGTTGGTCGTTCTGATAAATTTTATAGGTTTGCCGCACTTGCGGCAGGTTGATGTTTTAGTCAGCATGGAAATACTCTCCTATCAAAACTATAAAAAGGGCAGTTATCATCCAATTGTCATAAATAAATTCAAGAATTTCCATTTTTAATAAACCACATCTTTCCATTCCTCTTGGGATTTTATTCTGCTCATGCACCAAGGATAGTCAGGCGGTATTCTCACGGCTATCAAATCAGCCGATTTATGAAATCTCCAAATGTAAAACGCTCTCAATTCATTCATGACGGCTTTATATCCAAACTTAATGAACTGGAAGGATAAAGTGTTGAGGTTTATTGATAAATATCCAGCTATTCCGGGCACATGCCACATTTCGGTTATAATACCTTTTTCCGAGCCAAATTTTAAGTCTGCAAAATGTTCGTAATAATCCGGGAGTTCATTTTTTTGTGCCTTTATTTTATTTACAATTTCGATGAACTCATCTCTGGTGACAGCGCGGTTTTCATCCTTATACCAAGCTACATACTCTTTCATCAAAACGGTATCTCCTCATCAAACGGCACCTGTGACTGCCCTGCTCCTTCGCCAAAACTGTCCATCGGAGAAGGTGTGGAAGCTGCTGCCGAATATCCGCCTGCATCATGGCCAACCCCCGACTGATAACCTTTGCGCTCAATAAACTCCATGCTGTTTGCAACAACCTCGGTGACATATCGTTTGTTGCCGTCCTTGCCGTCATAACTACGTATTTGCAGGCGACCGTCTATCAGCACGCGGTGTCCTTTGGCCAAACTGTTGCCGGCCAGTTCGCCGACTTTACCCCAGACAACAATGTTGATAAAATCCGCTTCTTTCTGCCCGTCCTGATTTGTAAAAGGCCTGTCAACCGCCAGCGTGAACTGGCAAACAACCTTGCCGGTCGTGGTATAACGCACTTCGGGGTCACGGACCAGGCGTCCAAGTAAAACTATCTTATTCATGGTCATCTCCTCCTTACGATTTTTGCTTTATACAGCCTGCCGCTTTTCGGGCGACGTTTATCTTTGCGCCAGCGCACCAGTTCCGGCACCGGTTTTGCCGTTGGCTCCGGCAAAGTAAAATAGCCGCCTTTGCAAATCCAGCCTGCACCGATTACCAACAGCAGCGCAAGTAAGCCCAAACAAATAAGCAATATCATGATATTTGCAACCTACCTTTCCAGTATCGCCATGCCCTCTTTGCCTTAGTTTCTGTTTTACGGGGCAATCCATAAAAATGGCAATCGTTGCAGTAAGCAAAATACTCATGTTCCGGCAACGTCATATAAATCATTGTGTTTTTTGACCCACACCGCGGGCAAGCATTGCCATAGTCCCAACTCACAGCAAATCCTTTAAATTCAGGCGGCCGGTGCGGATAATACTTGTTAAGCACATCTACCCTGCGCAGCCACGGCAAGCTGTTTGGCTCATACTTTTCGAAACAATACATTGCGGATTACAATCTCCCTTCAAGTTTAGCCTTCATCATTGCCCGCAATCTCGCTTGCGGATTTTGTTCTGCGGCATTAAGCGCAACACAACATTCTTTTAAAGTATTAACCAGTTCTTTGTTTGCCGGTTTATTTCTTTCATATTCACACGCTGCTTCAAAAGCCCTGCTATCAAATTTTGTCAACAACAATGATTGCATAGCATTTAATTTTATGTTTAATTCGACAATCTCATTTACCAACGCTAACATCTTTGCACTATTTGATAAATCAGCAATATCAAGATAGCTTTTTATTAAATTTATATTCATTTGTTTTCTCACCTTTTACCTGTACTGCCAAAGCCGCCGTTACCTCTTGCCGTTTCGGACAACTCATCAACTTGCAACAGTTCCACATCTTCACACTTGCGGATAATCATCTGCGCTATTCTATCACCTGCGCTTACACCATAACCACCGCTTCCCGGTACTTCGTAAATAGCGTTAACCTCTGCACGAAAATCGCTATCAATTATGCCTACACTGTTAGGTATTCTCATCGGCGTTTTTGTGCCAATACTGCTTCTCGGTACAATTAAGGCATAATACCCTTCCGGCAATTCCATTGCAAATCCTAATCCAATAAGTGTAACTCCATCCACATATTTGCTTTCTCTTGCATAACAGTCATAAGCTGCTGCACCTGCGCTTTTCTTCTCCGGCATTTTGCCGCCGGGTAAAAGTTTAATTTTTACAATTGGTTTATTCATTTTCTATCTCTCCAGTCATCTGCAACAATAAAATCAAGCATATAACGTATAATTGCTATCATACTGTCTTTAGGAACGCTATTATGTGTTGCCATATTGGCAATGTCAACAATGCCGGTTATTTTTTCCCGGTCGCTATATGCGGGATTATCTAATTCAAACATTGCTATATGCCGATATTTTAAGCGTGCTTTGCGCAATTCTTTTTCTTTTAGGGCTTTTGCGGTTCTAATGTTATCAATCGGTATAATCATCTAACTAATCTCCCAAATGCCGTCAGGCCTTAACTTTGCCAACGCCAGCAGTCCGTATAATGCTTTTTTGGCGTTTCCTTCCGTTGCCGCCCAGTAGTCTTTATCCACATCATTGCCCAGTTTACTAATAGCGGCTTCCAGTATTGGTATACTGTCTGCCCCACTAACGCCGTCCAGCTTGCTAAAACCGTCTGGCGGAAAAAGCACTTTGCGAAAAATCCGGCTGTAATTGTATGTTACGTTTAACCACATTTCGCGCGTGCCACCAAGGCAATAAGTTCCACCGGCAATATCGTGTATTTTATCGGTTTCCAGCGTTTCGCGCGTTACCGGGTCTACAAGTCTACAATCCCAACTCATTTAATCACACTCCCCAAAGCCAGCGCGCCTACGATAGCGGCTAAAGTTATTAATCCTCGCATTTCTTTTCCTCCTGTGGAAAACAAAAAACTCGCACAACATCATAAGCTTCTATTTCACTATTCTTGAATGGATATTCTTTGCAATATGGGCAACATATGGTTTCTAATCTTTCTTCGTCTGATAGCTCATATCCAGTCCAGCATTGACCTGTTTCAAAATAAGCAATACACTTTCCGTTGTATATAATTGGCTCGCTATACAGTCTGTCAGAACCATCTACGTTAAACATATTAACCAAAACACTATCAATTTCTTTTCCGCATTTTTCGCATTTAATCATTATTTCCACCTCAACTTCTGCCCGCATTCCGCACAGCAATCGTGTTCTCTGCGTATCACAAGGCCTCTGCATCTAGGGCATGAGCCCGTTGGGTCAAACAGCCCATTTCGTCCAAGCGGTCGCAAACCTATCTGCCTACGCAAAGCCCTAATCGACTTCTTATGGTATCGTATGCTGCATTTTTCAAAACCAGGAAATCCATTCGAATTATTAAGACTTGCTTTGCTATTTTTGATAGCTATTTTAAAATCAGCTATATCTACTCTTACCCGCTTTTCTTCCCGGGACAGATTATACAGCCAAATTACACGTTCTGGTGTCATTGCTCAGTCAGCCTCCCTACAATTCTTGCTCCGATACTGCAACTGCCTACAAGGTTTAAAAATACATCAGGGTCACTATAAGCATTCTTCTTATGCCATGTGTAATTAATGTGTATAACCTGTGCATCCGGCGGCATAGTTTTAAGTTTTTCGATAAGTTCAGCAACCGTCATTTTTTATCACCCCAATCAAGCTTCTGGTCACAATATGCACAGTGCGGCAAATACATAAGCAAACCATTGTTGCAGCTCGGACAACGATAGCGGCTTAACGGATATTCTTCATCAGCAACTACCTTAGTCGCTTTCTGTTTTTCCAGTGCCTCTTTGATGTCTGCAGGCGGGTTCCAGACTGTATCCACAAACTCTGCGTGACAGTGCGGGCATTCCGTGTCATCTTCGCCGCAATGCTGCCCGCATGCCATACAAGTAAAACTTACTGTGCTTACCATCTTGCGCGGGTCAAACCCGTGCGTTATCTTTTTTGCCCGCGTTTTTTTGGTCGGCACAGCCTTACCGGACGATTGCTCCGGCTCTACGAAATCCCTGCCCATCACGCTGCGCGCTAAAACTTCACCGATATTCACTCGTCATCACGCTCTTTTTTGTTGCCGACATCAATTTCGGTAACATCTTTCAGCTTCTGTATTTGCGTTAAAGCCGCCTTCATATCCTCACAAAGTTTATTGATATGCGACAATGATTTTTCCAGCCACCACATGTTGTTATCAGCATTGCCATACAGCATGTTTCTGGCAATATTAAACGCTTCAATTTCTACTTTAGGAAAATCATAACTCATTATGCTGAAGCCGACCTTTTTGGAAATTTCCTCAACTCTTGTTCGATATGCTTCCAAGTCTTTTTTGTAATGTTGTATTTGCCACGGTAATCGCTCATTTAGCTCCCGCATCTGCTCTTGCCGCCACTCATCAAGTTTAAACGCTTTCACGCGGTCAATGCCGCGGTATAGCGCAACAGCAAAACCCTTATCGAATTCCGGTTCTTTATTCCATGCTGCGGGCTTCTTCTGTCGCAACTTGCCGTCAGCATATTCAATAATGCCCCACGGCTCCGGTATCATCATGTCCTTGGTCAATCCTTTTGGCACAACCAAAAACCAGCTGTTACAATACTTGGCCACGGCATCTGCCTTCGCACAATTATCCAGTTCTGATTTAAGGTCATTTCGACTTACCTTTATTTCAAAACCGCGTATTTCGTAGCCGCGGGACGGATAATTGCATATAGCCACAGCATCTGCATGCCTGCGCAGCCGTGCGCCTGTCCCGTTCCCTACTTCAAACCCCAGATACCAGTCAGGCTCGCAATATGTTTTTCGCAGCGCAGCTCTTATATCTTGCGCCGTTACCTTTTCATTCATCATCGTTCTCCTCGTCCTGCGCATTATACTCATAATGCTGCCACAGTTCGTAATAGGCTTCTGTAAGCGTTAAGCCCGGTTTATATAACTTATCTTTGCCACAGTAACAATCAAAAGTTGCATCGGCGTTCAGTACCACTGTTCCCGTAAACCACTCCTGGTACTTGTTGGCAACCGATAGCTTGACGGGTTTATCCTGCTTTTCAAACGCCACGGTAAAAGGGATGTTTTCTTCTATCAAGCGCTGAATTAAAACTCCCAAAAGGTCATATCTGAAATGAAGCATGGTTGTACCTCAATACCTGCAAACATAATAATTAAGTATATTCGGGTGCATGCCAAGACTTCGGGCAATTGCACCAAGCTGCTCGCCGTTGTTAAGCCTTGTAAAAATCTCGTTGTGGTACTTTTCCCAATCAACAGCGTTGCGTTTCCTTATCAGCGGCTTAAACGGTGGAATAACTTTCGGTTCGTCCGAAACATCTTCTTGCTGCGCCACCGGCTTATTAACAGCAGCAGGTTTCTGCGACTTCTTATGTTCTACTACACCGGCAGGCACATAATGTTCGCCGCGGATGCAGGGATTAACGCAGAAAAACGGACAAAAGTATAAACCTTCGCCGCACTTATGCACCCGATAACATTTCAAACAGTTAATTGCCATCTTCAATCTCCTTTAATCTTTTACCAATCGCTTCCGCCACATTCACCGTTACGGCGTTGCCAGCCTGTTTATAAAGCTGGCTGTCACTTACGCCAGCGGCAACAGCGCGGTCAAAATAATCATCCGGGAAGCCCTGAAGCCGCCAGCACTCCCGCGGGGTCAGCTTGCGAATACGCACACCGTCAGTAACAGCGGCATCATGTTTGCTTCCCTTCAATGTCCGCGATAATCCTTTCAGCGGCCCACGGTAAAAATCATCACGGCAGTTCGTATAAAGCCCGCTGACCTTTACCATGTTATTTTCGTGGTAACTGGCGCAGGTTAACGCCGGGGCAATATCATGTTCGCCGCCAGCGTTAAAGCCATGCCCGCGCTGCACTATCGCCACGCCGTGCCTATCCTGCGCAGTTAACGTAAACATAGGCTCGCCCGGCTCTTTCATTCTCCTGCCGTTCTGCCGTTTTTCTTCGCGTTCCGGCGTAAGCACCGGCGCAACTAAAACGCCCGTTGTTTCTCTCGGTCGCCCGCACGGTCCTTTGTTGTATCTGCTTTGCAATGCAAAGGCTAAATCCGTAACGCCGCTGCTTTTATAGCTCATATCGATAGCATAAAGCCCAGTTTTTTCACCGCCGCCACCGCCGACAGCAGATAGCATGCAACTTATACCATCTGGGCTGTACAGTCTTTTAGAACGTCCAACATTTTTGGTCAACTCTTGCAATTTGCAAGGATTTTCGCCGTCTGCTGGTCGGATAGGAAATACTTTTCGGGCACCGATTCCTCCAAGATGTCCGACAATGAACACTCTTTCCCGGTTCTGCGGCACTCCGAAATCTTTGCTGTTAAGCAGCTGCCATTCGCATTCGTACCCAACTTCTCCCAACGCACACAGCACTCTGGCAAAGTCAAAACCTCGTCCAATAGACAAAAGATTTTTAACATTTTCGGCGATAATCCATTTGGGTCTATCTTCCGCGCGCGTCCCTGCAAGTAATCTGATAATCTCGTAAAAAAGTCCGCTTCGCTCACCTGCAAGACCGCGCTGCTTCCCCGCTGCCGATATGTCCTGGCACGGAAAGCCGAATGTCCAAACGTCCGCACGGGGGGGAAATCGAACATGTCCAATTGCTCGTATGTCACTCGCTGTCCATTCTCCATCTGTGTTATGAATCGCGGCGTAGCTTCTTCGGGCGAACTTGTCGAATTCGCACCAGCCAACGCACTTGTGTCCTGCTCTCTCAAGCCCAAGCCTCATCCCTCCTATCCCGGCAAAGAAATCTATGAATTGCATATTTCCTCCACTGTTTTCTTAATATCTTGATAAACTTCCTCGCGCACTCGTTTGGTGTTTAACTCATCACAATAATTTTTATAATGCCGGTACAGCATGTACTTGCTGAACGCCTTGTATTCTTCGCTGTACTTTGCCCGCGGGTAAAAAGTCATCCGTACATCAATAAACCTGCGTTTCTTCTTTGCTTTTTTAGTTATAGCAGTTATATCAAACTGCATATCGCACCGAAAGAACTTGCAAATTGACGGCCGCACATCATAAATGTTACAACGCTTATGCTTCTCATCCCGGAACGGGCACAGCCAGTCAAGGTCATTTGCGTCTGGCCGGCAATGATTTTCCGGCTTAATATTGTGCCTGGAAATATAAGCTTTAATAGTTTTTATTTCATCAGCCGTTACCGGCAGGCAGTTGCTGCAGCAATTTCCGCAGCCGCTACATTCGCCGTCACGGCAAAAATTTGTTGGCCGCTGCATACTAAATAGCGGCTCAACATTTTGTGTTACCATGCTCATAAATAATCAGCCCTCTGCAAGCATCAACATAATATCTTCCCAACGCTCGTCACGTTCTTCATCGGAATTAAAACATTCACTGAAATTAGCAATGCCGCCGCGATCCTCATAGCTAACCCAAATTTTGCTGAACTTCATATCTTTAGAAATCGCAGTTATTATGTCTGCCCGAACTATAAGCTCTGCCGGTTCATATTCCACAGAAGAACGCCTGAAGAATTTAATAAACCTGCCTCGTACTTTACTGTCGACGCACGGCTCGACCTTTTCCGGCTTCGGTATTTTCTCATCTTCTATCGTTTCTTTTTTCGCCGCTTTAATTTCTTCCGCAACATTAGCTGCATTGCATGTAATCTCCGCGACATCAACACTTAAAATGCGTGCTACCCGTTCTACAATGTCACGTTTTATGTTTTTCCGGCCGGATTCCATTTCACGGTACTGGCCCAGGCTTATTTTTGCTTCCTGCGCAACAGTAAAATCAGCTAAACCAGCACTTTCCCTTATATTTGCTAAATTCGCACCATTGACCCACATTCAAACTTCCACCTTTCGTCTATCCAAAATCCGTTCAAATTTCAAATCTTTGCTGGGTAGTTTTTCGTTTTATCGGGCTTTACATCTACTTATATGCCCGTATGCTTTAAAGCCTTTCAAAACTAAAATTTGGCGATTTTTGCTTTTGATTTCCACTGCCGTTTTTTCCAGCAACGCCGCTTCGGTGTTATTTTCAATTTTATTGTCCGGTACGTTTCAATCTTCGGCAGATTTTTCTTCTTTTCAGCTGCAATTTTTTCAGCAGCGTGAAGATTAAAGACCTTACTTGGGTCAGGCAAATTTTCTTTTTTAAAGCCCCAAATACTGTTTTGGTTATCTCTGTTTACATAATCCATGCATACTTTGGCATACTTTTTAAAACTAATCTTCTTGCCCATCATAACCTCCACGGTATATCGAAAATTTTGGCCAAAGCATTTATGGCTTCTTTTTGCTCGTCAGATAAACCTTTAACCCCGTTCATCCGCACTATTTCATCATGAAGCAAATGCGCATAAACTTCACGGCGCGTAGCTTTAGGTGCCAACTTTGCCCAGTGTTTTTCCAACAAAAGAGCAGTTATCCCACCGATTATTAAAATTGCTGTATCTGTTGCTAATTGTGATGCTTCCTGTTCCGCTTTTTCAAAAATAGCTGGCATTACCGTTTTGGTAATTTTTACCGCCTCTCTATTAACCCGCGCATCGAATACACGTTCTTCCAATTTGCTGCGCCGTTTTAATTTTCGTGACAAGCCCATATCACTCACGCTCCTTCAGTAAAAACTTGCTATCACGGGCAACTTCATAAAGCGTTTTACCTTCGTCATTAAGCACATACGGTAAAAACACCTGGTCCATTGTTGCCATACCTATTTGTATCAACGCCATCTGCGCTTCCACCCAGCTTTTAAGGCATCGCCAGGCAACACGAGCAGCCTGCTCCTTCGAATAATCAATATTAGCGCGCACTTTCTGTTCACGCATCTTTTTTAAGATTTGCTGCACAGCTTCAACATTAACCGGCAGTTGTATGGGTATTAGCCCCAGTGATGTTTGTACCGTAAAGCGCAGCGCAGTAATCTGGCCGTTAGTAATATCTTTCTGTATGGCCGTTGCACCATTGCTGGCAAGAATATAATCAATCTCTGCCGCCGTGCGCATCGGGTCAATTTTGGTTGTATAGTTTTTTAAAGCATTATCAGTTATCATAAACTCACCGCCTAAAAAATTCGCTGTTTTAGTTAGCCACCGTTAATTGGTTGGATAGCTCCGAGGGTTCGCGTTTTGTTTCAAACTTTTGCCCATGTGCACCCGGATGTAACGCGTTAATCTCCATAAAATTCAGCCCGACAATATAATCGCTGAAGCAGTAATTTTTCAGTTCCGACACCGGCATCTGCATAGCCCGTGCTGCGCCATATTCACAAAGGCAGCCTTTGGAATTTTTCCAGTCACCTGTCAGCAGTAAGATATTGCAGCGCTGCAAAAGGTCAATGCAGGTTTCAATGCCGCAGATATAATCAACGTCATAGTACATGTGCCCAAAATTAAGTATTGGGCTAATGAAAACATATTTTTCGCCAAGATTTTTGGTAAGCACTTTTATAATCTGCCGACACTCCTTGCGGTTTTTTCTAATCAAGCCGCTGCACGGATGCGCAACATACACAAGCGGTTTATAACTCATCACATCATCCTCCAGTCAAATCTTTATAACGGTTAGCGCATTGGCACTCATAAGCAGTATCACCGTCAAAAACAATGCCATTGCCATTACAAAGTTGGCAGTGGGCAGAGAATTTAGGTAAATAAGGCATTATAAAATCAACAGTCAAAAAATC